>Ga0156623_1184_pt1 | contig 27901 bp, 27 predicted proteins | sample RifOxyC1_FD_110697 | JGI IMG/M metagenome (GOLD analysis project Ga0156623, IMG submission 110697) | Spirochaetes bacterium RIFOXYC1_FULL_54_7
CAGGGCTTGCTCCGTGAACAGGTATCGATCAGAAATCTGGTAGCCATACTGGAGACCCTGGCCGATTATTCTGGGGTCACCAAGGATCCTGGTTTCCTTGTAGAGAAAGCCAGGCAAGCTCTTGGCCGTCAGATATGCCTGCAATACGCCGACCATGACAAGACCATCCGTGCCCTGACCATAGAACCAGGGTTGGAACAGAAGATTATCGACAGCAGGGTAGATACCCATGCAGGAGCCATATCTGCACTGGAGCCAACCATTCAGAGACAGTGGATCAAGGCTCTGACCACTGCGGTTACCGCTGTCCAGAAGCAGGGACATTTCCCGCTAATATTGTGTTCCGAGGCTGCAAGGGCGCTGGTCAAGTCCAGTTCCGAACGTGAAATACCAGATCTTGTCGTTATGTCGGTACCCGAGATATCGTCCGATGTACAGGTAGAAGCCATAGGCGAAATTCGGTTGGAAGGATAGGACATGCAATATCTGGTTGAACAGGGGTCCAGCCACAGGGAGGTGCTCGAGAAAGTCCGGGCCCGTTATGGTGATGCAGCACAGGTGCTTAGTCATCGCATGATCAGATCCGGTGGATTTCTTGGCCTCTTCACCCGCGAGGGCGTTGAAATAACCTTCTACCTCAAAGATGATGCCATAAAGGAAAGCGAGAAGAAGCGGATCGATGTCGAAGACGACAAGCGACGCTTGCTTGAACGCATGAACCAGGAAAAAGCCCTGCAGGAAGTCCTGTCAGAAGTACGCTCCCTGAAAGAGTTTGTAGCTGATGGAGCCTCCCGTCCTTCTGCCCATGACAGCGAACACCCGACCCTTGCCAGATTGGATCAATTGCTTGAAGAAAACGACTTTTCACCCGTATATCGGGCTGAACTGATAGCCCGGGCACGGTCGGAGTTCAGTCTGGATGAACTGGATGACTATGATTCTGTCGAGGAAGCCATAGTCATATGGATCGGCGACCGAATCAGCCTGCCTCCGTTACCAAGGGAGTCAAAACCGCGCATTGTGGTTCTGGTTGGGCCTACCGGGGTAGGCAAGACTACGACCATTGCCAAGCTGGCGGCCATGCACAAGCTGGGAATAGAGCAGATTCCGGTACAATCGGTGCGTATGATAACCATAGACAATTACCGTATCGGCGCCTTGCAACAGATAGAAACCTACGGAAGCATAATGGGTCTTCCGGTATCAAGCGTGGAGACAGCCCAGGATCTCAGGCAGACCATAGCAATGTACAGGGAGACCGACCTGATTCTGGTGGATACCATAGGTAAGAGCCCGAGGGACGCCGTCAGACTTGCCGAGATGCAGCAGTTACTGGATGCCTGCGGACCGGCAGCTGAAGTCTATCTAGCCGTTGCGGCCACCACCAAGACCCAGGATATGTATGATGTGTTCAGGCAGTTCGAACCTTTCCGTTACCGGGGCGTGGTGGTTACGAAACTTGATGAAACCGGTCGCGTTGGCAATGTGCTTTCTGCCTTGGCAGAAAAAGGCAAGGCTGTGGCCTGGATAACCGATGGTCAGCGGGTACCCGTTGACATAGAAACCGCCCATCCATTGCGGTTTTTAATGAATCTCGAAGGTTTCAGACTGAATCGACCGAAACTAGAAGAGAGGTATGGCTCCGTTTCACTCAGCCCGAAATAGAAAGAGTCATATCGTTCCGGCAAAGCCGGAACCATCGTAGCGCGGAAACTATTGGAGTAATCATATGGAAGACCAGGCACAGAAGCTCCGTGAACTCATGAAAGCCAAACCTGTTGCTGTTCCAGTTGCCAAGAAGACCAGGGTGATTACCGTGGCCAGTGGCAAGGGCGGCGTAGGGAAGACAAATATGTCTGTAAACATGGCTATTGCCTACGCCAGGCTGGGTAAACGGGTCATCATCATGGATGCCGATCTTGGGCTCGCCAACGTCAATATACTCCTCGACATCATTCCGAAATTCAATCTTTACCATGTCATCCGCAAGCAGAAAACCATGCGCGAAATCATGGTGGATACTCAATATGGCATCCAGATGATTGCCGGAGCATCTGGTTTCTCCAAGATAGCCAACTTGAGCGAGGAAGAACGACAGAGTTTCATCACGGAGTTGTATACCCTCAGCAATGCGGATATCATAATAATCGATACCAGTGCAGGTGTATCCAGCAATGTCCTATCCTTCATAGCAGCTGCAGATGACGCAATAATAATAACCACGCCGGAACCTACCGCCATCACCGATGCCTATGGTATAATCAAGATCATTGCAACTGAGGTTGAAAACCTCAATATCGGGCTCAAGCTTGTAGTTAATCGCGTCAAGAATGTCACCGAGGGTCGAAAGGTGGCAGAACGCATCATCAATATCTCGGGGCAGTTCCTGAACTTGAAGGTTGAATATCTGGGTTGCGTATATGAGGATCCCATTGTGCAATCCTCGGTACTGAAGCAACGGCCATTCATGGTGCAGGATCCGAAATCCAAGGCTGCAATATCAGTCCAGCATCTTGTGGGAAGGATCGAGAAGAACGATTTTACCGATGAACCAGGTCTGGCGCGCATGATACGGAAGCTGTTCGGCAAAGCTTGACGAGACAAGGGCTTATGCCTTAATCTTTCGGCGTATGGGAGGGACAGTTACGGTGGACTCGAGTATTCGCGTGTCCGCCGGGGTGGGACTCGGCGCTCTCGCCCTTTCAATAATTGTAGCCGGGTTCTCACGTATTCCCCTGGGTACTCTGGTACTCAGGGCAGTCGTTTTTGGAGTCCTGTTTGCCGCTCTTACATACCTGGTTATCCTGCTTTTCCGGCGTTACCTTCCGGAGTTGTTTGATGAGGGTTCTGCGGTGCAGACCTCCCAAACCGGCCGGGTGGTAGATATAGTTCTTCCTGGTGAAGAGTCCGATGTTGATGCTACTCCAGTGGAAAACGTTGATTATCTGGATCAGGGTGATATTGCAGCTGCAGTGCGTGCTTCCACCGTTGCAGATGACCAGTCCGATCCTGATGTCGAGGTTTACGGTCAGATAAAAAGTGGTCAGGAAACGGGAAATCTTGAGCAGGAGGTGAGGGATATTAGCAGCGGTGGTTTGATGGAAGATGCAACGGCGTCCAGTCAGGCTGATGCAAAGCGCCTAAGACCGGTTGTCTCATTGGACCAGCTCGATGTTTTACCCGATCTGGATGGACTAAGCGATGCCTTTTCAATCGCTCTAGACATGGGCGATGGTGGTGAACCAGCCGGTTTCAAACCAGAAGCCAATTCAGGTGCTGGAAGGACCAATGGAGCTGATCCTGCTACGCTCGCCAAAGCCGTGCAGACCTTATTGCGCAGAGACCAGAAAGGGCCATGATATATGAATAATACCCTGCTGGAGCACCACAGCGAAGAGGAACTCTGGGTTTCGTACAAGAAAAAAAAAGATCCACTTATACGAGAATCCTTCATCAAGCAATACGCTCCTTTGGTTAAGTACGTAGCTGGCAAGGTAGCGGCGACGATGCCTCATTCCGTTGATTTTGATGACCTTGTAGGTTTTGGCGTATTTGGCCTGATCGACGCAATTGACAAGTTTGATCCCGACAAGAATGTCAAGTTCAAAACGTATGCGGTTACCCGTATCCGGGGAGCAATTTTTGACGAATTGAGAAGCATTGACTGGGTCCCGAGATCGGTAAGGCAGAAATCCAAAGAAATAGAAGAAGCCATAGTAGAGACGGAAGCCAAGTTAGGCAGGCCTGCTACTGATTCCGAGATAGCGGGCTCTATGGGTCTGACCGACAGCGAATTTGCCAAGACCATGCTCAAAGTCTCCGGGACATCAATACTGTCTCTGAGTGATGTTTGGTATACAGCGGATGACAGCGACAAGGTTTCCATTGGAGACAGCATCGAGAGCCCAAGCAGCCTGAATCCTGATGCCATCATTGAGCGGGAAGAAATCAAGCGTGTCATCGTCCAGTCCATTCAGGAATTGCCGGACAAGGAAAAAAAGGTTCTCGTACTGTACTACTACGAAGATCTTACCCTGAAGGAAATCGGCAAGGTTCTGGAGGTCACCGAATCCCGAATAAGCCAGCTACATACAAAGGCAATCCTACGCCTCCGGGCCAAACTTACCAATGTACGCAGGGGAATAACCTGATATGGCGGAGCGCATAGGCCTCGATGCCGTTCGGGAATTGATGCGCCGATATCTGGATGAGGACGGCGACAAGCGTTCCGTCGAAGCTGAGGGCAACACCCTTGAGGATGCCCTTAAAAACGCTTCCGTACAGCTGGACTGCCCGGTATCAAGCCTTGAATATGAAGTGCTTGAAAAAGGTGGCACTGGCTTCATGGGTGTCGGCCGTAAAATCTGGAAAATCAATGTCTATGAATCCTCAGGGAAGAAAAAAGTTGAAGCCATCGTAGAGGAAGGTTTTGATGCCGGTCTTGATATTCCAACAGAACTGGTATCCATTGTACGGGACAAGGATGGTGAAGCCTTGGTCAGGCTGGCGAACGATGGTGCTCTGCTCAAGGTAACCGCACCTATCGGTCGTGGAAAACGTATAAACATACGCCAGGCTGTTGAACGGCTACATACCAGGGCTGTTCATGATTATGATGAATCCCTTGTTGCAGAGGTTGTGAAATCCGCATCGGGCGATTGGTTGCGCGTAGGTTCCTTCGTACCGAATCCTGCTGCAGACGCTTTGATGACCGTTGAAATCGTTGCCCAGGAAATGGAAGCAAGAGTGGTTATGACTGCACCCCAGGCCGGCGGTTGTGATCTGTCAAGAGATATAATCCTTGCCTATCTGCGCAACAACAAGGTGGTCTTCGGTCTGATAGAAGAGGCTGTCCAGGAGCTTGAGGATAAACCTCGCTACAAGGAACCAGTACTGGTCGCCGTTGGACAGAAGCCCCAAAACGGTGAGGATGCAAAGGTCCAGTTCATGTTTGAAACCGACCGGTCAAAGTTGCACATAGAAGAAAAGAACGGCAAGGTAGATTACAAGGAACTTCATCTGGTACAGAATGTAGTAGAAGGACAGGCACTGGCACGAAAGGTTCCGGCCAAGCAGGGTATCCCGGGTCGAACTGTAACTGGAAAGATGCTACAGGCCAAGAACGGCAAGGACAATCCACTACCGCTTGGAAAGAATGTACATGCCAGTGATGACGGGCTTACCATAATTGCCGATGTAAACGGTGAAGCCACCTTTATAAACGGCAAAATAAACGTTGAAACTGTGTACACCATCAATGGTGATGTTGATCTTAAGACAGGTAACCAGTTCTTCCTTGGTACCATCGTTGTCAATGGCAATATCGAAGACGGGTTCTCCGTAAAGGCGACAGGCAATATAGAGGTCAAGGGCAATGTAGGTCGGGCAGAGGTTGCCGCTGAAGGAGATGTCATTTTCCACCAGGGTGTTGCTGGAAAGGGCTCTGGTACGGTGACGGCGGGAAAGAATGTCTGGGCAAAGTTCATAGAGAATACCCAGGTGGTTGCCGGTAACAATGTGATTGTTACCCAGAGCATTATTAATTCCGATATTACCGCCGACAGGCGCATCATATGTTCCGGTGGCAAACATGCGGCTATCATTGGTGGGCGTTATCGAGCCTGCGAGGAGATCAATGCCAAGAGCATTGGCACCGCTACCGGTGGTGCCGAGACGATCCTGGAAGTCGGCAGCGATCCAAAGAGCAAGTCCCGGATGGATGAGCTTGGCCTCAAGATGACTGCAATAGAGAAACAGAAGGAAGAGTTGGAGAAAAATATCTCCACCTTCAATGATCTGAAGAAGACGAAGAAGGTGCTGTCAGAAGAAAAGCAGGCGGTGCTGGATGAATTGATCCATAAGCGGGTAGAGTTGGTTGGGGAATACAGCGTGCTCAGAGCAGAGTATGATTCCATCCAGTCATACCTGAACAACCTCAAAGTGCGGGGCAAGGTGAGCGTATCCGGCAGGATTTATCCTGGAGCAAAGATCATTATCCGGGATGTTCGGGAAGAGATCAAGAACGAACACAAAGCTATTACTTTCTATCTTGACAACATGCTCATCAAATCAACCAAATACGAAGAAATAGACGAAGAGTTGCTCAAGAGGGGATCCTCGGATGGCGATTAAGCCGATCGATCTTCAGGCTTTGTTTCTCCAGATGGACAAGGTTGGCAAGGAGCAGCTTGCCCTCAAGGAAGGTGCTGTGCTCCATCAATCCATTCATGGGGCTGTTGTCCAGAAACAGAAGGATGAAGCAGCCAAATCTGTGAGGCGGGCTGAAGACGACGAGGTTCAAGCCGAGGCTATCAAGACCGACGCTGAGGCCACATCCGGTCGTCAGGGAGGCGAACAGAACCGGGAAGAGTCCGGCGAGGAGAAGCCTGGCAAGGAAACGATCAAAGACCCCGCATTGGGTGGTCATATAGATATTTCTGGATGAAGCAATGAACAATCTGGTCGTACTCCTCGCAATTCAAACCCTCGTTTCCATCCTGCTCATTGTGTGGGTACGGTTGAGGGTGATGCGTTCCCTTGATGATGGCGAATCAATAGCAAGGGTCAGGCGGGAAATAGGAGCTATGATCGTCGAACTGGATGGAAGTGCAGATCGCAATATTACTGTCATCGAAGATCGCCTGCATGAATTGAAGGTTTGTATTGCCGAGGCCGATAAGCGAATTGTGATGCTGTCCAATGAAAGTGCCCGTGCTTCGACTCCAACTACCAGTCAACTCCCGCATGCATACCGGACAGCTGTGCAAGCGCCTCAGCCATTGCCGGAATCACCTCAATCGTCAGGACAAGGGGCCTTGCCACCACTACCAGACAGCCAGCAAGTTGTGCAGGCAACCCAGCCAGCTGTTCAGGCCAGCCAGCCAGCTGTTCAGGCAACCCGGCCAGCTGTTCAGGCAACCCGGCCAACGGTATCTGCGCTTCCAACCCAAGCTCCATCTGTTCCATTCATCCGTTTTTCTGAAAAGCCTCTTGTTTTTGATGATTCATTTTCAGAACGTGTCGCACGATTGCACAAGCGGGGATTTTCAAGTGACATCATTGCTGCGAAACTGAAAGCCACCATAGCCGAAGTAGACTTGGCAATAGCCGCTGGTGGAGATCCAATGGAAGGCCGGGGAGAAGGCTGAAATGCCCGGTATAATCGGCATTGATTTTGGTACAACCAACACTCTGGCAGCATGGATGGATGGCGACATGCCTGTGGTGCTTCCAAATGACAGGGGGGAACATTCAACTCCTTCAGTCGTGGCCTTGAGCGAATCAGGAGAGACTCTCGTCGGAGCATCGGCAAAAAGCCAGTCCATGGCGGATCCTGCATCGGCTGTGTTTGGCATTAAGCGGCGGCTGGGCAAGGATTCGAATGTGTCTTTACGTGGCAAAAGGGTGGGATGCGAAAGCCTCGCAGCTGCCATTCTGAATAAAGTCAGGCGCGATGCTGAGGCATATCTGGGTCTTGAAGTACGCGATGCGGTCATTACCGTTCCAGCCAGATTCAGTGATCCACAGCGTCGCGCTGTAAGGGAAGCAGCCCGGAAGGCTGGGCTCAAAGCAGCCCGAATATTGAACGAACCAACCGCAGCCGCCTTGGCACGGGCTTGGGCAGTATCCAGGGATGAGACGGAACGACTGGTTCTGGTTTACGATTTCGGTGGCGGTACCTTTGATGCAACAGTGCTTAAAGCCAGAGGTGGCAGCTGCAGGGTTTTGGCAAGTGAAGGTGATGATGCGCTTGGTGGCATGGATCTAGACCAGGCCTTGTACAGTCTAGCCAGGGCCAGGTTCATTTCCCAGTACGGAATCAGAGATACAGGAGATCCGTATCTTTCACGGATGTTGACAGACCTTTGTGAGAAGGCAAAGATAGAATTGTCAACCAGGACTGAAACCACCATCTCTGTCCCGTTTCTGCAGGGGCCAGGTGGAGTAGTGCATCCTAGCCTCAGGATCAGCAGGTCGGAATTCGAAGTGCTTGCCATTCCCTTTGTGCAGAGAAGTCTCTTGCTTGTCAAAAGGGTTCTGGCTGTAGCTGGCGTTGAAAGCAGTGATGTGGATGCCCTTGTGTTGTCCGGTGGTTCCAGCCGGATTCCAATTGTGTCGGCAATGCTCAAGGAAGTCATCGGCCGGGCTCCTGATACACGGGTCAATCCAGAGGAAATCGTTGCCCTCGGGGCGGCTGTCGAGGCAGCACGACTTGAAGGAAGATTGACGGGCTTGTCTTTCAGCGACGTCTGTTCCAGAACCTTTGGCCTTGAAATTGACGGTGGCCGTTTCGTATCCCTCATAAAAAAGAACGAGGCCTTGCCGGCCACAGGACGAAAAGTATTTACCACGGTAGAGGATTTCCAGAAATCGGTTGAAATGCATGTCCTGCAGGGTGATGGCGTCTTGGCGTCTGCCAATGTCTCGGTCGGCAGATTCCTGCTGCCAGGTATACGCAAGGCTCCGAAGGGTGATCCCCGGATTATGGTTGAGTTTTCAATCGATGAAGGGGATATGCTTATGGTTAAGGCCAAGGATCTGGATACCGGCGCCGAACAGTCGGTGGTCCTGTTTGATGGCACGACCAACAGTATGCCCCCAATAGACCGGGTCCGATCCCTTGCCGAAAGAGCCAGACGTGAATCTGCCAGTGTAGTGATGGATTCTTCTCTTTCGATGGAGCTTGATGAACTGCTTGGTTCTGCGTCGGAAGCCGCCCGCACAGGTGATGAGTCCGCAGCAGCGGATATTTCCATACTCCTTGAGGGCTTGCTTGGAGAATTGTCGGCACGGTCCGGGCTTATTGATCAACTTGCCCTGGACAGCCAGCTATGAGTAATCGTGCCATGTACGTGGCTCTCGGCCTGGAGCCGGGCGCGCCGTCAGAAGAAATCAAGCGTGCATATAGAAATCTCAGCATGAAGCTTCATCCGGATTCCTCACGTGACCCGAACACGGCTGGACGTTTTGCGAAGGTTGTACGGGCGTACAAAGCCTTGTCCATATTGGTTGATTCCACTACCAGCAGCTCAGGCAGGATTTCAACTGAGGGCAAAGTCCATGAGCAGCCTGCACAAAGAACCGGTGCTGCCCGATCCTTGGTGGATAGGCCCCTGGGTGAACCTCAGGGTAATGATGTGTTTACCCTTGGTTCCATACTCAGCGGACCAGGGGCAGCCCGTGAGCGTGCAGCAGCGGCAAGATTGCTTGGTCTTTCTGGCAGGCGCAGTGTATGGATCTTCCTGAGAAAAGGTCTATGTGATCCAGATCCAGTGGTCGTCGGAGCCTGCGTAAGAGCCGCGGGAGTATTGGGCCTTGCCCAGGGTGCTGCCGAGATTGCCGGTGCCTACGAGCGTTCGGGGCCGGAGGTAAAAGATGCCATACTCGAGGCCGCCCGCGCGACAGAAGACCCTGTGTTCAAGGCTGCCATGCAGGCTGCCCTTTCCGACGAAGATCCACGCCGCAGGGCCATAGCCAAGCGAATAACGTTGGGTGCCTGAGCAATATCAGGTTTCCTGGTCGCGAAATCAGGTTTCCTGGTCCAAGCCGTAGTCCTGTAGTTTCTGATAGAGGGTTTTCCTTCCAATCCCCAATATCTCTGCTGTCCTGCTCTTGTTGCCATTCTGGGTTGCCAGAGTTTCACGTATGAGTATCTTCTCTGCTTCAGCCAGGCTGGATCCAGGCGGCACCTTTATGATCTGCTCCTCCGCACTCGTCCGGACACCTGGCGGAAGGTCATCAAGAGTTACAAGCTTGCCTGAAGCCATGACCACCGCGCTTTCTATGCAATTGCGCAGTTCCCTGACATTCCCTGGCCAAGGGTAGGCGTACAAGGCGGCCCGTGCTTTTGGGTCAAAGCCTTCAAAGGCTTTATCATTGTCCTGAGCAAACTCGTTGAGGAAGGCCCCAGCCAGAAGTGGAATGTCATCCTTGCGGTCACGTAGTGGGGGTACATGGAGGTTTACCACATTGAGGCGATAGTAGAGATCCTCCCTGAAGGTTCCCTTGCTTATTTCTTCCTTGAGATCCTTGTTCGTTGCTGCAACAAGGCGTGCGTCCACTTCAAGGGTTTCTTCGCCACCGACCCTCTCGAATTTTTTTTCCTGCAGAACACGCAGGATCTTGATTTGCACATTCTGGTTTATTTCACCAATCTCATCAAGGAACAGGGTTCCTTCATGAGCTAGTTCAAACCGGCCTTTTTTCTTGGCCTGAGCTCCGGTAAACGAACCTTTCTCGTGTCCGAAGAGTTCACTTTCAAGCAAGGACTCGGCAAGGGCAGCACAATGCACCTTGATGAAAGCTTTTTCAGCCCTTGGCGATAGATTGTGAATGGCATCAGCCACAAGTTCCTTGCCTACGCCGCTCTCACCCGTGATAAGTACGCTGGCCTTGGTCGGTGCAACACGGCGGATCAATTCGAAAATTTTCTGCATTTCGGGGCTTTTACCGATTATACTTGAAGAACGCTTCTGGTTTTCTACTTCCATCAGGAGTTCACGGTTCTGCCGAGATAGTTCCCGGCGTTCAAGAGCTCTTTTTACAAGCAGGGAGAGATGGTCAAGGTTCACTGGCTTGGTTATAAAGTCATACGCGCCGTTGCGCATGGCCTCTACCGCATCTTCCACCGTACCATGGCCGGTAAGCAGTATTACTGGAACAGATGGATATCGGGAGACGACATGGCGCAGCAATTCGGTACCTGTCATCCCTGGCATTCTGAGGTCGGAGATCAGGAGATCCATGTCACCCCGGTCTATCGCTTTGGCCCCTTCAAGGCCATCCGCAGCAAGTGATACAGCATAGCCTTCAAGTTCCAGGAATTCTCCCAGACCTTCGCGGATGTTTTTTTCGTCATCGGCTACAAGAATATTGAATTTCATGATGGATACCCACGGTACGTTTCTTCAAGTACTGTTGTTTCGTTCATCTCCGGATTTAACAATGACTGGTCTGTCTCAGTGCTTATCATCCTGCGCTCTTTCTGGGGTACCGGTAGCATTATGGTGAATTGCGAGCCTGAACCCTGTTTCGACCGTACGGTGATATCCCCGCCGTGTTCTTTGACTATTTTATAACTGAGTGTGAGCCCGAGGCCTGTTCCATTTTCCTTGGTTGTATAGTAAGGCTCGAAGATTTTCCCAATTTTGTTCTCCGCTATTCCGGTACCTGTATCGCTGATGACTATGCGCAGTTCGTCGGTATTGTAGACGGTAGCTATTGTCAGGGAACCCCCACCTGGCATCGCGGCCACAGCGTTCTTCACCAGATTGAGCAGAGCTTGTTTCATGAAACGCCTGTCAAAAGGTATAGGCGGGACGCTCTTGTCCAGTCTGACTTCCAGCGATACACCTGAATGCTCTATTTCTGCACGCATGAACTCTGCCAGCTCTCCTACCAGGGCATTGGCATCGTCATTTATCGGGGCTATGTTCATGGGTCGTACCGCAAACAGGAAATCCACCACGATGGCATTCAGGCGCTCGATTTCTTCATTGACTATGTCTAGATAACGACCTACTTGTGGCGATTCGCAACCACTCATGGCTTTTCTTATAAGCTGGACATGTATGCTTATCGATCCAAGTGGATTCTTGATCTCGTGGGCAACACCGGCGGCGAGAGTAGTCAAGGAGGCCAGACTCTCGGCTCGGCGCAGCCGGGCTTCTTTCCTTCGCTTGTCCGTGGTTTCTTCGATATGAATCAGAGTACCTTGGATCCGCTTGTCCTTCACGAGAGGAGTCACACTTGCAGCGAGTATCCTGGTATTGGAGTGGGCATCTATGGCAAATTCCCTGTCCAGTACTGTCTCTTCGTCTTTCATCACTGATTCAAAGAAGTTTGCCATTTCTTCATCTCTGAGACTGCGCCATAGGGGAGCGATGAAGGGATCGGATTGGTTCAGAGGCATGAGCCGCTCTGCTGCCTTGTTCATGATCAGGGGAACGTGATCGACACCACAGACGATGATGCCGTCCAACATGGAATCAAGTACCGACTCGAGGCGCTCGTTTTCGGTTGCAAGTACCCTGATCAGGTTACGGATCGAGTCGTCGTTCATCCGTGATACTTTGTCCAGCGCACGTTCCAGGAACTTTCTCATAAGTTGCCACCGATGAAAGAATCTGCGAGGCGTTCAGCCAGGGCTACCGGGTTAAGGTTGTATGATGAGTAACGGAGCAGGGCATCCCTTGCAAGATCCGCATAGCATTCTGCCAGCCTGAGTGTTTCTTTCCCCGACTGTCCATCCCTCAGCAAGTTTGCAAAGGTCTTTGATCCTGCATCCAGGAAGGCCGGGAACGACCATGCCATGGTATCATCAGATGCTCCGAATTTGCCTGTCCCGGCAGCTACACCGGCTATGATCTCCCCAGGATTGGAACCACCTGCGACCGCCAGTGCAGCCAAGGGTACTTCGATGAATGTTCTACCTGATCGTTCAATGGCAGCAAGCAATGCTGCTATCCACTCCCTGCCGCTCACAGCCATATCCTGTATTCCTTCGGACTGACGCTTGCCGAAAAAGATCTCGAGATTTGTAGAACCGTCCTCGGGGCAGCGGAAGACCCGTTCGATTATGGTTCTTGCATCGTCACCGTTGCGGGACGAGAATCGGTAATTGCGGACTCTGGATAGAACTGTCGGTATGATGGCCTGGCGTCTGGAGCTCGTAAGGATGAACCGTGTATGGATGGGAGGCTCTTCCAGAATTTTCAGCAAGGCATTCCGGGAGGCGTCAAGCATCCTGTCAGCGTGTTCCAGTATGATGGTCTTCTTTTTCCCGAATGGAGCCAGCCGTGCCCAGAACTCCATGGATCGAATCTGGAAAACGGGAGTTGCATCAGGCAGCAGGCTTTCAAGCTTGACACAGGTCGGTATTATTTTCCGTGCTTCCTTTGTGGTTCCTGTATCATCAGCACCTCCAGGCAGGCAGGCGTCCAGGGCTTCGAAAACGGTCCGGAGCAGGGGTAGGGCTTTGGCTAGCCGATTTTCTTCATTCTCATACAATTCACGATCAAAGCGTCTGGTCAACTTGCGTACAGCACGGATGAAGAAATAACGTGAAGCTAAACCAGGTACCCGTTCAAGCATATCAGCCCCTAGCTCAAGCTCCATCCTCGAACTCTTGGGTCCCAACAGCAGTATATCCTGATGGACCAGGATGCGGTGACGTGTGCACTCTGCACAGGGGCAGTTCCAGCTGGCATCCTGAGTACAGGACGAAGCCCGTGCCAGTTCAAGGCCTGTGGTCAGCTTGGCGGACAAAGATGGCCCGTCAAAAAGAAGAGAGCCAGGCATCGTATCACTCTTCAGGCCATCAACCAGGTTTCTGACGACGGCTGCCTGGCCTATGATGTTTTCAAACACCGCTCAGCCTTCCATGGGCGGCAGGCGCTCGGCGATAATTGGCAATAGGGTCCTTGCTGCCAGGCTTCCTTCAAGTAGTTCATTCACATCGATGATGGGTTGGTATTTCAGCAGCAGGAGGATTACCGCACTGATAAGCAGGCCTTCGAAAGCACCGAAGCCGAAACCCAGCAGTTTATCAACTATATCCAGGTTGAATCCTTCCAGGATGCCGCGCATGGAACGTTCCAGCACCTTGAAGGCCAAGAATACAATGGCAAAGCCGATAAGGAATCCAGCTATCAGAGAAAGCCTCCCAAGGTCAACCAAGCTCGTCAACCAGGTTGCAAGTGGGCGATAGAAGAGGATGCCAGCAAGGAGGACTCCAACAAGTGCAGCAGTTGATAGTACCTCACCGATTATTCCTCTGAACCAGCAACGCAAAGCAGCTACAGCAATGATGGCAAGCAAAATGTAGTCAAGAGTGTTCATGTTCATATTCCGCCTTTGATGTGTTGTAGAATGGTAGAGGCGATGATGTCCGCCGCGTTGCCTCCTGTAACCTTACGGGCTGCGGCAGCCATGGTTGACCTGCGGCCTTCATCTTCAAGAAGAGGTTTCAGGGCTGCCAGAACGGCCTCCGGACTTGCTTCCGCTCCTTCAAAAACCATGGCAGCACCCTCACGCTCCAGAAGCCGTGCGTTCTCGACCTGGTCACCCCGTGTTGCGCCAGTAAGGGGCACCAGCACCATCGGCTTGCCGGCGGCAGCGCATTCGGCGATGGTACCTGCTCCCGCCCGGCCGATAACGAGATCGGCCGCCGCCATCAGGTCTGGCAGTTCGCTGTTGACGAATTCGAAACCCTTGTAAGAAGCATCATCCGGTCTGCAAGGCGCGTTGTCCGGCCCCGTCTGATGCGCTGTTCTGGCTGTTTTTTCCAGTCTCGGCAGCAGGGCGGCTACCAGCTCATTTATCTGTCTCGCGCCCTGGCTGCCCCCGAGTACCAGGATTATCGGTAGATCCTTGTCAAAGCCAAGCCAGGCCCGGCCCGCGGCTGGATTTCCCTTGGTGATGGAAGCCCTGACAGGATTGCCCGAGACGCTTGTGCGGGCCTTCCATGCTTCTGGAATCATCTCGAAAGTCTTCTCCCAGCCCAAGAAGATATGACTGGCTCTCCTGGCGTTGATCCTTGTGGCCAATCCCGGGCTCAGATCCGATTCATGCGTGTAGAATGGAATCCCCAGGGATGCGGCGGCAAGGCAGGGCGGGACGCTGACATATCCTCCCTTGGAGAACAGGAGTACCGGACCGAGTTTTTTCAGTATACCCCGGGCGTAGAAGAATCCAGCAATGACCCTGAAGACATCCACCAGGTTCTCGAGTGAAAGGGATCTACGCAATTTTCCTGTTGGAATGCTCAGGAATTCCACCCCTGCAGATTCCACAGCCTGGCGCTCGACTGCTTTGCCCGAGCCTATCCATACTATCCTTCCATCATAGGATTCCCGTAGTTTTTCTATCACTGCCAGACCTGGATACACATGGCCGCCGGTTCCTCCGCCGGTAAAGGCAATGCAGCTCTTCCCGTTGTTCATAAAGCTCCCAGGAGCCCTGCATACGCGCTTAGTACTGGATCTCCTGGTCCACCGGCAGCAAGGACCTTGCCCGTAAGTACCTTGCCCAGCTGGACTCCCTCCTGGTCAAAGGAGTTGATGTTCCATGCAAAGCCCTGGAACATGACCTTGTTTTCATAATGAGCCAGCAAGGCACCAAGTGCGGCCGGGTCCAGTTCTTCTCCGAATATGAGGGTGGAAGGACGACCTCCAGGAAACTGCTTGCCGGGATTGCTGTCATCCTTGCCCTTTGCAAAGGCGACTATCTGGGCTGTCAGGTTTGCATTGAGCTTGCGGCGTGCGCTACTTCCCTCGAAAAGGGGATCATACGTTGTCTGGTTCTGTCTGAAGCCAATGAACTGCAGGGGAATTACGTCTGTCCCCTGATGCAGAAGCTGGTAGAATGAATGCTGACCGTTGGTTCCCGGCTCCCCAAGAACCGCCGGACCAGTAGGCAGGGCGGATGGTTTCCCATTGCGGTCTACCCGTTTGCCGTTGGATTCCATGTCCAGTTGCTGCAGGTGCGCAGGGAAGCGTGAAAGTGCTTGGGAGTAGGGCAGGACCGCCACACAAGGCCGGCCAAGGACATCGCGTTCAAAAATGCCCAGCAAGGCATCCAGCAAAGCAGCATTGCGACGGATATCTGGCTCCTTCGCTGCCAGATCAGCTTCGGCGGCACCAGCCAGGATTGCCGAAAAAGCTTCCGGTCCAAGGGTGATGGACAGGATGACCCCTCCGACAGCGCTGGTTGCGCTGTACCGGCCGCCGATATAGTCATCGATATAGAATGAGTCCAGATAGGCTGGGTTCCGGGCCAGGGGACTGGTCTCGCTTGTGACGGCCACCAGGTGCTTCGATGGGTCGATTCCCGGGGTCTGAGCCAATCTTGACTTTACCAGAGCCTCGTTTGCCAGGGTTTCCTGGGTGGTACCGCTTTTTGAAACTAATATGAAGAGTGTGGATTCTGGATCCACACCAGCAAGGATTGCATTGGCGTCGTCTGGATCAACATTGCTGATGAAAGAAGCCCTTACCGTCAGGAGATTCCGTTCGCGTGCCCATTGTTCCAGAGCCAGGTACAGGGCACGGGGTCCCAGATCAGAGCCTCCAATACCAATCTGGACAACCCTTTCGAATCGTTTCCCGGTTGATCCCCGGAGAGCCCCGGAGCGTATCTTGCGTGCAAAGTCACCGGCTCGATCCTTCTCCGAGTGATAGAAGGCACCATAGTCGCGGCCATCTTTGATCACAGGCCCAAAAGGCTGCCCACGCAGGAGATGATGCAGGACCATGCGTTTTTCACCGATATTCATTACAGATCCGGAGGCTACTTCCTTGTACTGGGACAGGAGATCCAATTCAGCTGCCGCCACTGCGAGCAGGTTTATGGTCGGTTCATCAAGGTCCATGGCCGCATAGGAATAGGAGAGACCGCCACCTGTTGAGACAAGCCTGTGATGGACCCGGTCTGCAGTAAGGGCCTCCCGGAGATTCTCTGGCTGTCTTGCAAGCAGGGCCGCCCATGAGGTGCTCGACTCGATGGATTTATAAACGCTCATTCAGCTTCCTTTCGGGCCTCCATAGCGGCCGCTTTCGGATAGATTGTATCGTTTCGATACGACTATAGTACGGACCCTGCAAGCATTTTTCAAGGCCGTTCATATCGGGCTGAGCCTTCAGAATGGATGATGGGCATAAAGGGTGGAATGAAGAGCGGAATTCCACGGGGCGGGATGAAGAGCGGAATTCCACGGAGCGGATTTTTCTGTTATACTTCAAGAAACCGGAGGCGGGGTAATGCCAAAATTCGCAACATTTATAGAACTTGAATTCATCCTGAAGGAAGTCATGCGCGCTGCCTCGGCGGTAATCATACATGGCAGTGGTAAAAGCCTGTCTGCAGTGATACATGATTTCGGAAAGGATTTTCTGACTCTGGACTACAAGGACAGCGATCCGGAAGTTGAAGACTTCAAACTCTGGGAAGAAGTATCGGTGTATCTGGCCAATCATGAACAGCGTTCAACCTTCAAGGCCAAAGTGAATAAAATTGGTGCAGGAAGGCTTGTTTTAGGCCTTCCCGACAAGATACTCAAGGCACCCCAGCGCAACGCCGTGAGGGTGTCTCCTCCTCGCAATGTAAGCCTTTCTTTCTTCCTGCAGGAAGAAGTAGTCAGCATCGATTGTCCGGAATCCAGAGAGTACACTGAAATCGATCTGCCAGTCCTCCGGGAAGGTTTTGATACCAGTTCGATGAACAATCTTGTGGAAAGCTTCAGGAAAAAAGCAAACGAGATGGTGGTCAGGAACGGAATCATCATGTTCAACAAAGGGCGCAAACCTTCAAACGTCGAGGAGGAAATCCTCTGCTATTATGGCAGGGCGATACTCGTTGCCAGTACCATGAGCACCCTGCCGGTTGTAGATCCGTATACTGATGGCCGGATAGTGACCCAGTCCATGGTGGACGACTACGAACGATCACGGGCTCTTCTGGAAGGGTCGCGCTTCGAGACATCCAGACTTGAAAAAGCCTTGTCTGGCATCATTGCCGAGGCATGGTGTCCCATATTGTATTATCAGTACGTGGTTGGTTATGTGTACCTGATGAACGACCAGTCCAGACCTGTCAGTCTTGATTTCAGGGCCATCGATTTTTCTTGGGAGTTTGCAAGGATCCTGGCCTACAAGCTTAAAGGAAGCAATTATTTCAAGGCAGATCCCGAGCTTAAACCTGATCCATACAAGCCTGGAGTGATTGATTTTTCTGCTACCGGGTGCTTGTTCTATCTGCCCAAGGCCAGCTTCAAGGTCAAGCTTAAAATTGGTTCCATCATAGAACTGTGCATCGATACCGGTCATAGTGAACTGTCTGTCAAGGGGCGGGTTGCACGCAGGTATGATGACAAGGAAAACGAGTACTATGGTATATGCTTCGTTGCGGCGGAAGACGAAGATCTGTCCATCCTGAAAGCCGCCCTGTATTCAACCGGCTCAACCCGGTTTGCATGCAGTGAGACGGCCTTCTGATTCAAGCGGAGTGAGGCATGGGAAGCGATATGGGATTCATTGACAAAGTCCTTTTTTCATTCAGGGTGATGGCCCGATGGGAAGTGATTGCCACTCTTGCCGGATTCATTGCGGTCTGGTTACTGATGCGCTATATAGCTGATCCCTGGTCACGGACTACCCGGGCGCCAAAAATCCGGAAGAAAGAAGCGCCTCCTGTGCTCGCCGATGAAGGTGGATCAACCGAAGGTGAAGAATTCCCGGACTGAACAGCACGGAGCCAGGACTGAGCAGGACTGAGTCGGTTTTTCCATGGCCCCCTTCCTTTCTTGAGTACCCTGCAACTATCGATGAGAAAAGATATGGCTTCCTGTATCTCGTCAGGATTCCATTGTCCAAGGCTGCCCCATCCTGGGTGCAACCCCTGCCCTTGATCGCCTCCCAGGAATTTTGCCATTCCACGTTCCGTCATGCGCCTGTTATGCTTTCGTATGGCTGCCAGTATCTGTTTTTTGCCTTCCGCTTCTTTCTGATCCTTGTTGAGGCATCGGTCACAACCGGAACAGGATGTTTCCGATGCCCGGGAATCACCCATGGCGGCAAGAAGGTATTCACGTCTGCATGCACCAACTCCTGATGCATAGTCTTCCATCACTTTCTTCCTGGCTGCAGCAATGGTTTCAAGCTCCGACAGGGGTTCCTTCTGTCCGGGTATTTCCATACTGATTCCTTGACTGTCCAGGGCAATAAGTATGGCTTCTGCATCCTGGCCATCCCTACCTGCCCTGCCTGATTCCTGGAGGTAGGCTTCAGTTGATGAGGGAGGCCCATAGTGGACGACAGTGCGAACATCCGGTTTATCCAGGCCCATTCCATATGCACAGGTGGCGCATAGTACACCATCAGGTGAATGCAAAAACCATGTTTCAAGTTGTGAACGCTCCGCTTTTTCCAAGCCTGCATGGTAAAAGCGGGCATCCATACCGGGAAAGCAATGCCGCAGATCTTCGGCCACAAGCTCTGCTGTCTTGCGGGATTGCACGAATACGATCAAGGGTTTTGTGCCCTGGGACACGGTTTGCCTGGTAGCCCTGAGCATGGAGAGGGTCGGTATGACAGCATAATGGATATTGGGCCGGTCGGGTTGACCGGCTATCAAGCCATAGGATTCACGGCCGAACAAAATGCTGGCTATCCGGTTCAGGATGGGAGGTGATGCTGTAGCTGTAAAGGCTGTTATAACCTTTGGTTGTGCAGCGGCCAGAGGCCGGGCCAGCTCAAGATATGAAGGTCTGAAACTATCTCCCCACTCCGCTATGCAGTGGGCTTCATCGATGACAAAATGATCTATCTCTGCTTTTTCAAGAAAATTCAGGCAATCCGGGGTAACAAGAATTTCTGGATTGGCCAGTACCATGCGAACCTGCCCGGACAGACAGGCTCTGAATGCAGCTTCCTTCTCCGAGGGTTTCATGCCACCCTTGAGGGTTACTGCCTTGATGCTGCGCTCTTCCAGACGACGTTGCTGGTCGGAAATCAGTCCGAGGAGAGGATATACCACTACGGTCAGCCCAGGGACCAGGAGCGATGGCAGCTGAAAACATAGGCTCTTGCCGGATCCCGTTGGCAGGAGCACGATCTGTCTGAAAGGACCTTCCTTCCCCGCCCGTTGGACAGCATCCAGGATGTTGGCTACTACAAGTCGCTGGTACGGATATAGATACGATATGCCAAAGGCGGTTTTTGCCAGTCCGGTAATGGGATCCAGGTTTGTTTCCATACACCGGATACGGGGTCTGGATCACTGGCGCCTGCGATTTTTTGTAGAGGCTAGGGCTTATTTCCTCAGGTAGTGAGGATATCCACTGACGGGCAATTTGCCTTCAGAACACATTCCTGACACTTGGGCTTTCTGGCGGTACAGATGAACTTGCCGTGACGGTTGAGTGCATGGGAGAAAGCGGTCCATCTTTCTGGATTGATGGAGGCGGCTATCATACGCTCACTCCTGGCTGGATCATCGGTTGGTGCAATGCCAAGCCTGCGGGCTATCCTGAGTACATGGGTATCCACAACGATACCTGGTTTGCCGAAACAGGCACTGACTACCAGATTCGCGGTTTTCCTTCCCACTCCCGGCAGGCAGACAAGTTCGTCGATGTTTTCAGGTACCTTTCCGTCAAATCTTTCCTTGAGCATCCTCGATGTGGCAATGATATTGGCTGCTTTGGTATGGTAGAAACCAGTGCTTCTTACCAGGCTTTCTAGTTCGGTTATATCTGCCTCTGCCATGGAATGAAGGTTTGGATAGGTAGTGAACAAGGCCGGGGTTACCTTGTTTACCTGGTCGTCTGTGCATTGGGCTGAGAGCATTACCGCTACCAGCAACTCGAAACAGGTAGAGTAACTCAGTTGTGGTTGCCTGTCCGGCCAGAGTGCCGTCAGGGTTCTGTAAGTGTTCTCTATATAGTCCCGATCATTATCAATGCTGACCATGGGTTGGAGTATGCCATCCAGTGTTGTTTTTGCTCAAGGGTCATTGCGGATCACCTTTTCACAGCATATAATTGCCTTGGAATGTTGTGGAGGATCCACCAGGATCCCAGGCTTCATGTTTTTTCTCTTTCGATCATTATTTGTTTGTCATTACGGAGGAGTTCATGAACAAGGCACTGATCATGGTTCTGATGGTGGTTATTCTTGGTGGATCCGGGCTTGTGTTTGCCCAGGACAATGATTCCACATCTACCCTGGATAAGAGCGGGACAATACGGATGCCATCGGAACTCTACCCTGTACGGGTCGATGTGACCAGGGTATACAGTCATTCTGATGGATACCGGGTGCTTTATCGCAAGGGGCAGACAGGTTTTGCCGATGTCTACATACCAGTCGAATGGTTTGTACCTGGGGGAAAGGCCCAGCTTATACTCGGCCGGGGCTCTCAATTCCCGTATCTGGTAGTGTATTACACTTCTGATGGTGACTTCAGCCATCTCAAGCTATATGCCATGGCCACTATGACGGATTCCAGCTGGGCTACTCTTGACGGCGATGCTGGAGACCGTTTCAACGTGGAGACCATCAAACTGGACTTCTGATAGGTTCCAGATATGGTTCAGCCGGGGAGCAGAGTGCTCTCCGAGCTTGTATTTCATTTGTCCAGATCACCTCACCTCATTGCTCCACAGGAGTTTTCCCAAATGGAAGATCATAGTGTTGGTACTGCCGGAATCCTAGGCTTTCTGGATTCCTATACGTCATATTTGATCATTGGTCACAAGGAGCCTGATGGTGACTGTATAGCAAGTCAGCTTGTATTGGCCTCCTATCTCGGGAACAAGGGAAAGCGGACAGCTTTGTTGTCTGCCGGTCCCTTTACCAGAACTGAAATTGCATCCTATGCGAGTCGTTTTGAGGACAAACTGCCATCTTGGTCATCAGAGCCTGGCGTTGCCGCAGTGATACTGGATTGTTCATCCCTTTCACGTACTGGTCCGCTTGGTGATGCCATAACGCAATTGATGGCCACTGGTCTGAACGTGGCAATAATCGACCACCACGCTTCAGGTGAAACAATTGCCAAGGATACAGATGGAAGGCAAGCCCCATCCTCACCCGAACTTCGATATATCGATCCGTCCTCCCCGGCAGTGGCCTTCATGGTCCAAGGAATATTGGAAAGTGCTTCCTACAAACTGGATGCAGAAGAAGCGGAACTCCTGTTTTTCGGGTTGTGCACGGATACAGGTTTTTTCAGGCACCTGGATGCTGGTTCTTCGGTGGTTTTCGAGGCGGCAGGCCGACTCGTCGCTTCCGGGGCCTCACCCAAAGGTGCGTTTGAAGCCATGAATGGCGGCAAGCCGTTTGCATCCAGAAAGCTGATGGGAGAACTGCTATCCCGCGCTGAAACCAGCTATGACGGTAGGCTTATCATGACCTGGATGGATCTTAAGGACCAGGAACGCTACGGCTTGGTTGGCCGGGATTCGGACATGGTGTACCAACTTCTGATGACCGTAGAAGGCATGGAAGTTGCTGTAGTTGTACGCCAGGAAAGCCAGACAAATTGTACTGTTGGTTTCCGATCTCGCAAGGCCGTTGACGTTGCTTCCATCGCAGCATCCTTCGGAGGCGGTGGGCATCGTCTGGCCGCTGGACTCTTCATCGAAGGCAAGGTGGACGATATCCTCCGCCGTATCCAGGCTGCTTTTGCACCTGTCTTTGGCTACCAGCCTCGATGATCGACTGGAACTAGTCTCATTCCGTGTAACATGATGTAACAATTTTACTTCCCAACGGCATCTTCAAGGGTTTTAGTACTTCCATCCTGACTTTAAAATCGATAAAAAGCCGTAAGTCGGCTCCCGATTCAACGATCCATGCAATAATTTCTTGATTTTCCTCATTTACAGGTATTTGGCACTGTTCTTGATTATCATTTTTGCCATCCGGGTGAATTTTAAAAGATATCGCTTCTGGTTGATGAAAACTTCTCAATTGAAAATGCAATGAGGTAAAACATGCCTAAAAAAAGCCTGCATGAATTGGCGCAGTCCGTCCGGGAAGGACAATCGGATCAGCGCAAGTGGTATATGGCTGGTGTAGCTGAGGCTGTGTACGAGAGTCCTGGACATTACGGCTTCAGGAGTGTCGATGAGGTAGGGGAGGCTTTTTCACATTACTGGAACCGGATAGAGTCCTTTCCTGAACATTACTCCGATACTGGTGCCAATTTCGAGGCCTATCTTACCTCTTCTTTACGTTACATTGCACTTTCGGTCAGACGCGACAGAGCCAAGGAGTTTGACAAACAGGCTGTGTGCTACGAAGAGCAGTACCGTGACTACGCATCCGGTTACACCAGCTGTTCATGGTCACACTACGACTACGGGGAATCCTGGTGTTCACGTGAGCCTGGCCTGTGTCCCGGGAAGCGAAAGTTGCTACCGGAAAGCGCAGACGATAGTGGTTCTGCAAAGGCTTTCAGGATTCGTCTTGTCTATCTCTGCCTGAAATGTGCACACCTTCTGGATGATGCAAAACTAATTGAACTATCAAAACTGGTTGGAGTGGAAACTGTACAATTGATGCGCTGGATCCAGAAGGCTCGCCATGAAATGGCACAGCATTCGATCCGTACTTGCTCAAGGCGTCGGGGACGGGATTCTGCCTGGGTACGCATAGGTGTCAACCGGAGACGCTTGTCCAGGGAAGTAGACCCAGAAAGAAGACAGGTACTTGAAACCAGGATATACAGGGATCAGGGCGTTTACCTCCGTGCCTGCCAGGTTATCCATAACTCCAGACCCTTGCTTTCGAACAAAGAGGTAGCCGAGATCCTCGGAGTGTCCAAGGGAACCGTTGATAGTGGTGTAGGGCGAATTCTCAGGAAATATTACCCCCTTTATGCCGATGAGGATGGTTGATACAATATTGGAGGAGGTATCATGACCATATTCCTGGCTAGCGGCAATACACATAAACTTGAAGAGATCCATGGAGTCTTGCCCGGGGTAAAAGTGCTGACACCGGCAGATGCGGGGCTTATTTTTGACTTCGAAGAAACCGGGCATACTTTTCTGGATAACTCCATGGGAAAAGCCATAGCTCTCTGGCGACAGGTAGGATTGCCTACGCTTGCGGATGACTCAGGACTCTGTGTTGATAGCCTTGGTGGCAGGCCAGGTGTTTTGTCAGCCCGTTATGGTTCTGAAGAAGGAAGCCCGTTACTTGAATCACCAAAGCGGAACTCCCGGTTGCTCGGCGAAATGAGTGGCATGGTAAATCGGTCATGCCGTTTTGTCTGTTGCCTTAGCCTAGTACTTGGACCTGACCGTGCTTTTTCCATCCAGGAAACCTGTGAGGGGCTGCTTCTTGAGGTTCCCCGGGGCAGTGGAGGCTTTGGCTATGATCCGGTGGTCTATCTGCCTGAGCTTGGTAAAAGCGTAGCGGAGTTGACTCCGGCAGAGAAGAACCTGGTGTCGCACCGGGGCAAAGCCCTGCGGCGCCTGAGGGCCATCATTGCCGATCTTCTTGAGTCCGGAATCTAGTATGGGCGCGAGTCGAACCATAGCTGGCGTGTAATTAAAAAGACCGTCGTTTCTCTGGAAACGACGGTCTTTCTGTCCTTGCGGACAGTCTTGATACGGTGTAATCCGCCTGGACGGTTTCTTACTTGATACCGTATCTCTTGCGGAAGCGATCTACGCGTCCGGCAGTATCGACCAGTTTTTGCTTGCCAGTAAAGAATGGGTGACAGGCTGAACAAATTTCAACCTGGAGGTTCTTTACCGTCGAACGGGTCTCAATAACATTGCCGCACGCGCACGTGATAGTGGTGAGCTCGTACTTGGGATGTATACCGCTCTTCATGTTGCTCTCCTTGCGCGCCGGTCATGCATGCCAGAAAACCGGCTGTATGACGGCGATATGACATCCATCCCGCCTGAAGGTAGATGGAGCCTATCATTGTTCTGTTCCAGTTCCTAATCGCTTGTAGGCGTATTCATGGACCGCAGGAACGCCTCATTATTCTTGGTTTTCATCATCTTGTCAATCAGGAGCTCCATGATCTCCAGGTCGTCCATGGGGTTGATCACCTTCCGGAGAACCCAGATTTTCTGGAGTTCGTCATTGCTCAGGAGAAGTTCTTCCTTGCGGGTACCGGACTTTTTGATGTTGATGGCCGGGAAGAGGCGCCTGTCGCTCATACGCCTGTCCAGGTTTATTTCCATGTTGCCCGTGCCCTTGAACTCTTCGAAGATCACCTCATCCATCCTGGAACCAGTATCCACCAAGGCTGTAGCAATTATCGTGAGGCTGCCGCCACGTTCTATATTGCGGGCTGCGCCGAAGAAGCGTTTTGGTTTGTGCAAGGCGTTGGAGTCCACACCACCGGACAGGATCTTGCCGCTGGTGGGTACAGTCTGATTGTATGCTCTGGCAAGTCTGGTAATGGAGTCAAGAAGTATGACTACATCCCTACCGTGCTCAACCAGACGCTTGGCCTTTTCCAGAACCATCTCTGCAACCTGGACGTGCCTGGTTGCCTGTTCGTCAAAGGTCGACGATATGACCTCGGCCTTTACTGTCCTCTCCATGTCGGTCACTTCTTCGGGCCGCTCGTCTATGAGCAGGACTATGAGGTAGGCATTGGGCTGGTTGTGGGTGATGGCGTTGGCAATCTTCTGCATGAGTATGGTCTTGCCGGTACGGGGCGGGGATACTATAAGTGCCCGCTGACCACGGCCGATCGGACAGAACAAGTTGATGATACGGGTGGATATCTCATCCGTAGCTGTCTCAAGGTTGAAGCGCTCCTCAGGATAGAGTGGAGTGAGGTTTTCAAAGGGTATGCGGTTCTGTGCCACTGCGGGTTCATCGAAGTTGACTTGCTCCACCCGGAGCATTGCAAAGAAGCGCTCGCCTTCCTTAGGGCTTCTGATCTGGCCGTATACGGTATCACCTGTCTTGAGGTTGAACAGGCGGATCTGGCTGGGACTTATGTAGATGTCATCCGAGCCAGGAAGGTAGGAGTTCTGGGGAGACCTGAGGAAGCCATAGCCATCGGGTAGGATTTCAAGGGATCCATACGCGTAGATTATACCGCCCCGTTCGGTGTGGGCCTTGAGGATCTGGAAAATGAGTTCCTGCTTTTTCAGGACCATCATTTCTTCATGATTGAGGCCGGTTCGGACGCCAAGTTCACGAAGTTCCTTGAAACCCATTGCTGTAAGGTCGTTGATTGAAAGTCGGGATCTTGAATCAGCAGGCTCAGCCCTGGGGGCGTCTTCCTTGACTTTTTCGAAACTTTCCTGTTTTCGCACAAACCCGGGTACCACAACCGGACGTGGATCAAAACGGGAATCATCGCCGGTTTGCTTGTTCTCATCCTGTCGACGAGTCATGGATTCATCCTGTCGACGAGTCATGGATTCATCCTGTCGACGAGTCATGGATTCATCCTGCCGATTATTCACCGGTTCGGATTCCGGTGTCTCATCAGCTTTGGCCTCACCCTTGGGTGTGGGGCGGCGTACAATTCTCTTGCGGGCAACGGCACGGCCTGGACCACCGTTTTGTTCTAGTTCAGGTAGTTCAGCTGATTCGCCGTCCTGGTTTTCGTCTGGATTCATGTGTGTTTCTAGCTCCAACTCTCCCTGTGGCACGTCTTCATTTGCGCTGAGGGGGTTGTCTGCCATCTTAGTACGGATGGTTGCCATCTCGTTCTCCATTGGTTGATATGGGCAGCCGGCAGGATGGACGCTTCGGTATTATCGATGCGATCCGGCGCCTGGAAATCGACTGAACCTGTAAATACCGGTTCTGTGTCGTACACTGTTCTTGTTTGTCCGTCACCGGAAGGAGAAGCGATCCCCGGGTCAAAAAAGCCGTCCGGGCTGATCCACTATAAAGTGCATTATGCTTGGCTCAACGATACTCCCCCATCTGTGGGGTTGTCAAGTTCAAAACTGGCCTTGATGGAAGCCGAAATCAGTTCCAGCCCTTTTTTTGCGGCCGCCAACCTGATATCAGTCCGGGTCCCGGCAAAGTGTTCTCTTACGGTTATTACTACACCCTGGCCTGCCAGACCAAACCAGACAGTACCTACCGGTTTTTCGGCAGACCCCCCATCAGGGCCTGCTATTCCTGTGATGGAGAGGGCGAAATCGGTTCTGAAGCACAGAGCGGCACCACTAGCCATGGCTCTGGCGCATTCCATCGAAACAGAGCCATTCTCCTTCAGTATCCTTGGTTCTACACCCAGTATACTTTGTTTGGACTCATTGGCATAAGTGACGGCTCCACCCTTGAACACCACCGATGCCCCGGGTATGGATGTTATTGCCGCCGAAACCAGGCCGCCGGTACATGATTCAGCGAAGGAAATGGTACTGCAGTGGCTTTCGAGTAGCCTGATCAATTCCTTTGCCGTATCATCAAGATTCAAACCCTGTCCTCGGTTTTCACTGCAAAAGGATCAAAGGCAGCACTGTTTTTAACCATTTCGCAGCGTCCTTCGAACAGGACACCATCGGCTATCCGTAATTTGGCACTGCGAACATTTCCGTGAACCTGGGCTGCTGACCGGAGTTCTACCTTGTCTACAGCTTCAAGATCTCCACGTACCGAACCCGCAACAATGATACTGAGGGCTTTTACCTTGCCGGCAGAAACCTGCGCTCCTTCATCAATATACAAGTCGCCCTTGGCCTCTATGTCACCTTCGAACCGCCCCCTGATCATAAGGCTTGTCTCGAAACGCAGGGTTCCGGAGAGCATGGTACCTGTACCTAACACAGTTGTTATTTCTGCGCCATTTCTGGCGATGGACGCTTTGGTCATTTTGCAACCTTGCTTGTTATTTGTGTTTCATTACAAAAACGCCGTCCCAGTCCTCATCAGGTGGATCGGCGACGAGATGTTGGCATCGTTCCAGATACATCTTCGAAGGACCATCGGATGGGTCTACCGCTACGGCCGCGGCAAACTTGTCGGCTGCTTCCTGGAACCGCATCAGCTTGTACAGCTTCCGGCCTTCAGCAAATAGTTCCAGTACCCGCTTCTTGTCTTCGCTGATCATGACGGCTCCTTCCAGCCTGGCCCTTCGGGACCCTCCGGGAAATACAGCGCCTCGGTTCTTCGAGGCGACGCGTCAATGTGTTCCTGCCCTGGCCTTCCGCCGGATGGCGTTCAGGTCGGTTGCCCGTTTTCGAATGGACTCGGCTTCCGATTTAAGGGTTGCTATTCGTTGTTCCAGGCCGTCAAGATTGTCAAGCGCTTCCTTGCCCAGTTTTCCTACCGACGCCGGGCTATTGGCGGCGTTCAGTATGGCTTCAAAGCTTGTACGTGTCCGCTCTATGGCCTGGACAATCTCTTCCAGTACGAGAGTGCCGATGTTGGCATGCTCTTCCCTTATTTCTATCTGT
>Ga0156623_1437_pt2 | contig 19772 bp, 18 predicted proteins | sample RifOxyC1_FD_110697 | JGI IMG/M metagenome (GOLD analysis project Ga0156623, IMG submission 110697) | Spirochaetes bacterium RIFOXYC1_FULL_54_7
TCTTCACCCTGGTGGTAATACGAGATGCCGTAGGTGTACGCCGTGCGGCTGGGCTCCAGGCCCGGGCAATCAACATGCTCGGAGCCAAGACGTCAAGACGGCTTAGATTCCAGTTCAAGCCTGTCAAAGAAGTGCATGGCCATACATTTCCGCAAGTAGTGGTAGGCAGCCTGATGGGTTTTGTCATCGCTCTGGCGGTCTGCACCTTGTAGGACACGATGGCAGCAGGAACCCGCACCCATTCAAAGTGGGTACAGACCCTATGTATTCCGGGCATCCTTGCCATACTGATACTCCTTGCGGCACGCGGTAGTGAAACGATTCGGGTTTCATTCAGCACCGATGACTTCGTCGCTATTGCTTTTCCTGCAGGCTCGCCTTCATCAGAAGTAGAAAACGCTCTGGTTCGGCGTGGTATTGACACTATCATAAGCGAAGACAACGTGCTGGTTCCGATGACTGATTTTGTGCGTCTTGAGTATCTGACTCTTTCGGAAGTGGCGAGACGAGTAAAAGCCGATGATCCTCGCCATACTCCATTGACAGCAATCCTCGCTTCATCTTTTGCCATGACCGAAGCTGATGAGCCTTGGCGGATTTGGTTTGTGCCAGTGGATTCCAGTGCTGTATACGAGGCGATACAGAGTGTTTTTACTGAAATCGGCGGTGATTGGGCCTGGGATGCCCAGCCTCCTTCACCGGTTCTCCGCTTCCTGTGGATCATCTGGTTGGCCTGGATCTTGTGGCTCTTGGCAGGCCGGCCGGTAAAAAGCAGACTCTACCACGGAGTATTGATAGCTGCCTGGATCCCTCTTGCTTTCATCCAGACTTTGCCAGCTGCGGCTCTAATGGTTGTCGGACAGGGAATTTCGACAATCCTTGGCATGCATATCATGGCTGGTGGACGGAAGCAACGAATGGGTAACCACGGCATCCGCAAACTGCTGGTCAATCTGGCTCCTTTCCTGTTGTCGATGCTGTTTCTGCTATCCATCGATCCTGAATTGCTGATTCCAGCGAGTGCCTCGGGGGTAATGCTTATTCTGTTGAAAGTTTATAGAGAACAGATTTCAAAATTTCTTGAAAAACGACGTTTACATTGCAATCCACCATTCAGGTTGATTCTTGACGAAACACTAAGGGAAAAGGCTATCAAAATCGGTATATTTACCATCATACCCCTCGTCATAATGATCACCCTTAATCTGATCGCACCTTTCCGTCCTGGTGATCACTCAGCCTACCAACTCGTCTTCATCAAAGATCCGCTCCAGAAGATGAATGTACCGGATTATATTGGCATGATCAGATCTCATACTGTATACCAGGAGGCTATAACCTGGGGTCGACTTGGGGAAGCAAGCTGGATGACAGACACTTATACGCGGCCGTATCGATTTGAAATGCTAGGTGACAGGATCGTGCGGGGTGTAGCAGACAATGGGAGCAGTACGGATAGCTTCCAGAATTCGTATGGACTGGATAAAGAGTTAAAACGTATCCTCGAGCATACCAAGGGTGGTACACCACTTGTGATTCAAGGAGACGATATTCCCCGAAACAATACAATACAGCTTGATTCACTGGGGGTTGTTTTCTATATAATGTCTATGGCTCCCTTCTGCGTACTGGGACTACGTGGGGTAGGCCAATCAAGGCGGAGGATAATAACGTCGTATTTAAACAGGCAGGTAGCATGACCAACGTCCGAGGTTTCAAACGAGGTGGAGTATCCACTGTATCCAGAATCCATTATCACTCCGAACCCATAGAAAATGCGTTTCTACCTATGAATGCATTGCTCCTGCTGCGTGAAAACCAGTTTTCTGTAGAGGCCAAACCTGTCGTTTCAGAAGGGCAGGAAGTAAAAGAAGGACAGTTAGTTGCCCGTGGTTATGGTAAAAACTCGTCTCATGTCCATTCACCGATCCCGGGGATAGTCCGGAGGATTGGAAAGACAGTAACCCCTGATGGTTACGAAACTACTTCAATAGTCATTTCTCTTGAAGGTTCTTTCAGTGTCCTGGGAAAGCGGCCGGAGAGGTATCTCTGGCGATCACTCAATAAAACCGATATTTCCCATATCATTCAGGACAAGGGCTTGATGCGGGTCTCCACCGGAGAACCCCTACACCAGATAATCTCCGACTGCAGCAAGAGGGACGGGATCATCATTGCAGTCAATGCACTTGAGATGGATCAATATCGCAGAGTGGAAGAGGAGATCATGCTACGGCGGATCAACGACGTCGTTGATGCCTGCGCCATAGCCGCCAGGATGGTCAAGCCGGACAGGATCGTATTCATGATTGATACAGATTTTCCTAAGGCCCAGATTCCGGTCATCATGTTGGCTGCCGCCCAGACAGAACTGGAGATTTCTGTAGAGCGATTCCAGCGACGTTTTCCCCAGGACCTGCCACGGCAGATCGCCATAGCTCTTGGACTGAAGGATGATTCATCTCTCTGCATCCTTGAACCCAGTACTTTGGTGGTTCTCCATGATGCCATCGTTTCAAATAAACCCCATATAGAGCAGTATGTTTATATCGGGGGAGGAGCCATGAAAGCTCCGGTAATACTCAAGGCCAGGATTGGTACGACCATAGGTGATCTGATAGAGGAATGCGGAGGATTTTCAGGACAACCAGACCGGATATGCATCAATGATCCCTACCGCGGTTTAGCAGCAGCGGATCTTGACGTACCACTTACTAGATCAACCAGGGCAGTGCTTGCCTTGACCAAGCATGAGACAAAACCAGCCTCCGAGCGCCCGTGCAACCGATGTGGCAATTGCTTGCGGGCCTGTCCCGAAGGCCTTCATCCTTATTTACTCAATAAACTGCTCCTGGCCGACAAGATTGAAGAAGCTTTTGCTGCAGGCCTTGGACGTTGCACCTTCTGTGGAGCCTGTGCCTATACGTGCTGGTCAAGAATCCCACTCGTTGAACGATTCAAATCCGTTTGCCTGAAAGATAAAAGTAGATGAAAAGCATTCCCGAGACCAACCTGACTGCTCCGCATATTCATGATTGGCACACCACATCCAAAGCTGCCTGGATCTGCTCGGCAACTCTCATGCCAGTAGTGATGGCCTCCGTTCTGCTCTACGGAATGCCGGCTGTTTCTGTGTGGATTGCGTCATTGATTGGAGCGATACTCGCCGAAACCCTGGTGGCCGTAGCACTTAAAAAGTTGTCACTTTCTGATGGCAGTTCTGTTCTGACAAGTCTGCTGGTAGCCTGCGCGATTCCGCCTGGGGCTCCTTTTTATATTCCGGTCTCAGCATCGCTTTTCGCTATCTTGGGTATCAAGACAGTCTTCGGCGGACTGGGATCAAACTGGATGAATCCTGCCCTCGGGGGCATAGCCTTTGCCTATGCCAACTGGCCAAACGCCATGCGTAGATTCATGTTGCCTTCGGGTATGGTCAATATTGATGGCCTGAGTGCCTCAACCCCGTTGGACGTTGCCAGGAATTTCAATGGCACTGAAGCTTCCCGGGTAATGGATGCTTTCCGGACTGTGGGTTACCCGCTGTCCGACATAGACATCACGGTTACCGGTTTCCTCAATGATTCGCTTTTCTCCCATCTCGGAGCACGGTTGCCTGAAGGCTATGTAGACCTGATCATAGGCTTGAAACCTGGTACCCTTGGCGAAAGTACACTGTTGGCAGTCCTGGCAGGATCCATAGTCCTGTTGGCCTTTAATTTGATCAAACTTGAAATTCCGCTGGGTATGATCGTTGCCTTCTCGATCCTCAGCCGTATATTTGGTACAGGGCTACCGGGAGAAGAGTTGTTTGGAGGAGACATATTGTTCGCCCTGAGTAGTGGTGGTTTCATGTTGGCTACCTTCTATATGGCCACAGACCCGGTTACCTCACCGGTTGATCATCGTCTTGCCGGTCTATATGGCCTAGGTATCGGTGCTTTGGCTTTCATTTTCAGACGCTGGGGAGCCCATGCTGAAGGCATCGTTTATGCAATCCTGGTAATGAACATTCTGGTGCCGACTGTAGAGAGAAAACTGATGCCCGGATTGAAGGCATCTGAGAGAGCAACAGTACTATGAAGATTTTCAAGTTTGACAAACCCCACATGGTTTTGCTTGGTGCCATGCTAGTGTTGCTGACTCTAGCTGGCTTTGTATCCCACGCCAGTTCAAAGGCTGTGGAGCGGAAGATCATTGCTTCTGCCTCCGATTTGATGGTATCGCGATCAACAAGTTATCATTGGGAATTCCTGAGGGATGGTATGGTTCTGGGAAGGATACTTTCTGGGGATGAGGCCGTGTACGTTTTCACCTTACGACTGTTTGGTGGTGATCATCGGTATGCCATCACCCTTCAGGATGATGGTCGTCCCCAAGCGTTTGCAGATCTGGGTACTGGTCCTGTTTCGCCTCATTCCGCACGGATCGCTAGGGTAATGAAGGCCCATGCTGGCGAGCCTCTGGAGGACAGTTATGCCATTGATCCATTGATAGCACATACTATCATGGCTAGCATACAAACTATCGCGATTCAAGAACGCTCCAGGAAAGAGGCTTCAATTGGTGAATGATACAGGGCGGTATAGCCCATTCCTGCCTCTTCTGGCAGGCCTTGTTCCCTTTTATATCATGGTAACCAGTACAGCAGGCGGGTTGATGGCCTCGGGTGGTTTTTTAATTGCCTATACAATTGCCTTCATATCTACGTCATATCTACCTTCTTCTTTCAATAAATCGATGATTTTCGTTGCTTCAATATTATTTTCTACAATCGGTGTATCCCTTTTTGCATCACTGGTCAGAGTAATCAACCCTTTTCTTTATGAAAGATTTTCCCCGGTTATCTTTATGGCTTGTTTTTCTGCGCCTGTTTACCAGGTCGCTGGAATACCCGGTACTGGTTTTGACCGGGATCGTGGCTGGGAGCAACTAGCCCATGGCTTGGGCTTTTCTCTGACAATCGTGGCCATCGGCCTTCTCCGGGAAGTTATCACCACAGGAAGCGTCATGATCACCTTGGTTCCAGCAGATCAATCAAGGACCATTCTAGCCTTTTTTGCCCAGCCCTCGGGGGCCTTCATCCTGCTGGCCATGATTCTAGCTGCTGGTAGGACTGCCGCCAGGATCTTGAAAAGGAGTACGGTGTGAGTGAAATCGGATTGGCTTTTTATCTGGTATTCGGTGGCAACCTACTACTGGAATGGGGTCTTTCAGAGTACAGAACAGTGGGTCCGGGCCGGAACCTTCAGAACGCTGTCTTGATCATCGTTGTCTCGGTACTTTCTACTCTGATCGCCGGCTTGATATTCAGGCTTGTACTGACACCGCTTGGGTTGGAAACCTTGATGCCTGTTATATTTGCGATGATTTTGTTTGGATTGCACTCTGTATTGAATTTCCTGGCCAGGTTCAAGGGTAAAACCGGAATGCCTTTGTCTGGTTTCTCTGATAACATATTGCCTATTTCTTTGGTTCTGTATGCTGCAGCCATGTCAACAGCACGCATTGTGGGTTCTCCGTCACTGCTTCTCCTTGGTGGTTTAGCGGCTGCTCTGGGATATCTGGCTGCAGGCGTCCTGTTGGATGAAATAGTGGAGCGCTTGAGTCTGGAACCTGTGCCAGAGGCATTCAAGGGTAGTCCGATACGCTTTATGAGTGCCGGTCTTATTGCCTTGGTTTTTACCGGTATCGAAGCTGCTTTCCTGATAAAAATCTCCTGAGCATACTCCATGTTTAGGTAATTTCGTCTATCCTGCATTACCAAAACAAGGTATACTCCAAGGGAATAGTCAAGGATTACAGGGAATGCAAAAAACTTTTTTGATCATTGGAGCATATAATCATCTCCCCGAGGGGCTTTCCGAGTCCGAATTCGAGGGGGTGTACCAATCCTGCTATCGCCCCTTTCTCTCGGTGCTCAACCGCTTCCCCGAAATTCAGGCCACCTTGTTTTTTTCTGGCTCCCTGCTGAAACGTTTTGAATTCCGGCATCCCGAATATCTCATGCTGTTGGAAGAGATGACCGCACGCAGGCAGGTGGAACTCCTTGGTGGAGGTTTTTATGCACCTATCATGCCTCTTATTCCCAGTGCTGATCGGCTGGGTCAGATTGAATTATTAACCACCTATCTGCGCAAGACCTTTGGCAAACGACCCCGAGGGTGTTGGCTGTCAGAATTTGCCTGGGAACCTTGGTTATCATCAACACTTCAAACTTGTGGCATGGATTATACCTTTCTCAGCGCTGAGCAGTTTGTGGAGAGTATCCCGGAAAGCAAGTTAGCCCTGTTGCCTATAATTACCGAGGATCAGGGGCGATGCACCACTATATTGCCGGTCCATGATTGTTCAACCAGTTTTGGTGAGCCCCTTGGTTTCGTGGCTGGACTTGAACAACTGCGTCCAAGTCCTCTGCATATCCTCATGATGCCCGGCGAAAGCATCAGCAGCTTGTGGGAAAGTTCGGGGCTTGAATCGCCGGATGTGTATATGGAACGAACCTTTGCCTGGTTACGGAAAAATGCTCTGGAATATGAAACCACAACACCTTCACGATATCTCAAGACCAACCGGCAATGGGCAAAAGCATATTTTCCGGGTACTGCATCAAAGCGTTTGATACAAAGGGATGATACGCACAACCATAGCACCGTTGGAAGCATCAGGAATACCTTGCTCCGCTATGCGGCCAGTTCTGCCTTGTACACCCGTATGTACTATGTCCACTTACTGATCGGGCAACTTAGGGGTGACAAATCCAGAAAGAAGACCGCAGTAGAAGATCTATGGAAAAGTCAATGCGGCGATGCCTTCTGGATCACGAAGCGCGGAGGCATCCGGATTCCTTCAATACGGCAGGCGGCATATCAATCCTTGATCGATTCGGAGCAGACGACCAGGACCAAAGAAACCTTTAGTCCTGGAATAATCAGGGCGGACATGGATTTTGATGGGCACAAAGAATATTTGTACCAAGGATCCGTACTGAATGCTTATGTACACAGCAAGGGTGGAGCAGTGGTCGAACTCGATGCCATCCGATGGCGACGGAACCTGTGTGATATTTTCTGGCCCTCCACAGAAGGTCAGGAATCACGTAAAACCATGTTTCTGGACAGGATTTATCCTGATCAGCCTTTGGCAGAAACAGCACTGCATCCCTGGCAGTCAGACATTTCATCCTTCGGGGATCAACGGTATGAGAATGACCCCAGTCAGGACAGCCCTGATTCCATCGGCTTTTCACGTGACGCAACCCTGCTAATAGGGGCATCGCCTAGACAATTGGGCTTACGGAAACGTTATACGTTCCAAAGCAAGCATATAAAAGTTGCCTATGACCTTTTAAATCCATCGGAACATGACATCGATTTCTGGTTCGGTATAGAAATGAATTTTTCTATCCTTCCCGGTGAACTTGATGCGATAACAATGGATGGTAACAATGTAGATCCTGGTTTTTTTTATGCTCTGGATGGTGTAGATCATGGACTTCTATCGTGTCTCATTCTCAACGGCAGCACTACTGTACAGACTCTTGAACTGAAATCCACTATTCCTTTCAACCTCTCATCAGCTACTATCCTGGATAGTACTCCGTTTCCGGATATTGATGCCTGCGTACAGGGTTGTACTATCCTGCTGGCATGGCATATCCAGCTAAAACCAGATGCTGCATGGTCGGGCAAACTGGATCTTTCAGTCCGGGACTAGCGGATCTGTCAGCGTTCAGGCTAGGATTCATCCATGAGTGCTTTTACCTTGCCTGATCCATTGATAGGCCGTCAGATCCATCTTGTAGGGGCAAAAGGTACCGGAATGTGTGCCCTTGCTGAAATCCTTACTGTAGCAGGGGCGATTGTCAGCGGTTCGGATGTTGCTGACACATTCTATACAGACCGGATTCTTGCATCCCTTGGCATAGCAGTAAACAGGTTCAATCCAGAGAATATCAAATTGACAATGGATCTGGTCATTCACTCGGCAGCCTATCGTCCGGATATACATCCGGAGTTGCTGCATGCAAGGGAAATTGGCATACCCATAGCAACATATCCAGAAGCTCTTGGCGGTCTTTCAAGGACTATGGATTCATCAGGAATATGTGGTGTCCACGGCAAGACTACAACAACAGCCCTTGCCGGCATATTCGCCAGGGCTTGTGGCCTTCCTGCTACCATACTTGCCGGCAGCGCAGTTGCCGATTTCGGTGACCGTTCTACTTTGGTCATGGGCAACAAACTGTTCATAGCTGAAACCTGTGAATACCGCAGGCATTTCCTTTTTTTCTCGCCACAGCGCATCGTGCTCACCAGCATTGAACCGGATCACCAGGATTACTATCCTGACTTCAAGTCCATTATGGACGCTTTTCTGGAATATACCTTGCTTTTACCAATAGGCGGGTCCCTTGTTTATTGTGCTGATGACGCCGGAGCCTCGGAGTTGGCTACAAAACTTGGCAGACTGAGGCCTGATGTCCAGGTTATCCCCTATGGATTCTCAGCTACAGGAAGGTTCCGCCTTACGAATTACCAGGTTTCCGGTGAACGGGCCAGATTTGATCTCGCAGGGTTTTCCAACCCCTTCTACCTGCGCCTTCCAGGTCGGCATCTTGCTCTTGATACAACCGCTGCTATTGCCTTGTGTTCGATACTGGCTGACGATAGCGACAGCCCCCTTGATCAGGCTGATTTTGTAAGCATTGCCCTGGCCTTGGATGCCTTTGCTGGATCCAGACGCCGGTCGGAAATCATTGGCGAGACTAATGGAGTGCTTATTATGGATGATTATGCCCACCATCCTACAGCCATAACCACTACCCTGGCGGGGCTACGTGAGTTCTATCCTGCGCGACGTCTTGTGGTCGATTTCATGTCCCACACCGCATCACGGACCAAGGCCTTGTTTGATGATTTTGCCGTTGCCTTCGGAAGTGCAGACGAGGTAATACTCCACAGGATCTATCCTTCCGCCCGCGAAGCACCTGATCCTTCGGTAAGTGGTGAAATGCTATATCAAGCGGTAAAAGCCTCGGGTATGGTTGCTTCATACTTCGAAAATCCTTTGGATGCCAGCGACTATCTCGTCCGCACTCTCAGGCCGGGAGACCTCTTCATCACAATGGGAGCCGGCGACAACTGGCAACTAGGCAAGCGTATCTATGAGTATTTGAAAACCGGCGAATCTACTGACAGAAAGGATCCAGCATGAAAAGCATGACCGGTTTTGGTGCAGCACAGATAGATACTCCTGGCCTCAAGGCATCGGTCCAGATGAAGTCATGGAATAACAGGTATCTTGAAATAAACCTCCTTATGCCTTCCTACCTGATGCCGCTTGATCGTTCCATCCGTGACTTCCTTGAATCAAGGATTGCCAGAGGCAAGGTTGAAGTTTCTATCAGGATGCATGGTGGTGACGTTCCAACCGAGGTATCCATCGATGAATCGAGTGCGAAAGCAGTGGTCGACGCCCTGCGCTCTCTTGGTACGTCACTCGGTATAGATGAGCCAGTGCGCCTGTCCCACGTCCTTGGCATTGAGGGCATACTTGCGTTCGAGCGGAAGGCCGATACTGATGCCCTCTGGCTTATCCTGTCACCTGTTCTCGAAACCTGTATCAATGCCTTCAATTTCGAGCGTGACCGCGAAGGTTCACATACCAGGCACGATCTTGAGCAGAAGCTTGATGAATTAAGGACGGCACTTGGCATCATTGAAACAGTGGCTCCAGGTCTTGAGTCGGCAATAAAAGCAAACCTTCGAAAAAAATTCGAAGAGGTCATGGGCGATCTAGTTGATGAGGCCAGGTTGCTTGCTGAAATTGCATCCTATCTGGCAAAACATACGGTAAATGAAGAGATTGTCCGCCTGCGGTCGCATATCAAGTCTTTCGAATTTACAATGAACGAAACAGTATGCGGGAAAAAACTTGATTTCATCTGCCAGGAAATCAACAGGGAAGCCAATACCATAGGTTCCAAGAGTGCATCTGCTGATGTTTCGGATGCTGTAATCCGGATGAAAGATGCGGTTGAGAACATCCGCGAGCAGATACGGAATATCGAGTAGGAGCTCATCCCATGGAGTCAAGAACAGCCATTATAGCAATCTCAGGCAAGAGCGGTTGTGGAAATTCCACCGTTTCCAGATTGCTTGCGGATCGCCTGAAGCGTCGACTGGTCAACTATACCTTTCATACCATGGCCGAAGAAATGAACATCCCTTTCGAGAAGTTGTTGGAGATGGCCAGCGCCGACACATCGTACGATCGTCTTCTCGACGAAAGGCAGGTAGCCATGGCTCACGAGGAGAATTGCGTGGTTGGTTCACGCTTGGCTATATGGCTGGTCAGGGATGCGGAGTTGAAGGTTTATCTGCATGCTTCATCTGAGGTCAGGGCAGAACGGATCAGGAAACGGGAAGGTGGCATTCCAGCCGAGGTGCTTGCCTTTACCAAAAAGCGGGATGGTCTGGACAGGGAACGATATCTATCCATCTATGGTATTGACAACGACCGTTTTGATTTTGCCGACTTGGTCATCAACACGGAGCGCTTGTATCCTGAACGGATTGTTGATGTAATTGATGCTGCCGTAGATGGAGCTGTTAAGTCATCCACCACTATTCCCGGTTCGGAAAAACATGGCAGTTAAAGATCGACAAGTTATTCTAATAACTGGAGCTACAAGGGGCATAGGCAATACCTGTGCAGCTTTTCTGGCCAAACGGGGACATGCTGTATATGGAACCAGCCGCTCCCCGGGATCCAGACCACGCATGATGGATGAGTTTTTCGAGCTTCTGCCCATGGACAACAACGATGAGAATAGCATCCAGGCGGTGGTCTCTGGAATCATGGAGAAGGAAGGCCGTATCGATCTTGTTGTCTGCAATGCGGCAAAAACCATCTACGGCGCTGTGGAGAATACCCCCCCAGCCGAGGGTTTGCAGCAGATGGATGTTAATTTCATGGGTGTAGCCAGGTTGATCACTGCGGTCCTACCGGTAATGCGACGAAACCGCAGCGGCACCATACTTGTCATGGGTTCCATAGCAGGCCGGATAGGCTTGCCTTATAACGCATACTACTCAGCAAGCAAGTTTGCCTTGGAAGGTTATGTCGAGGCCTTGCGTCTCGAACTTGCGTATTCTGGTATACGAATCGCCTTGATAGAACCTGGCAGTGTACGTACTGGCCTTGACCCCAATTTTTCACTTTTTACCAGTGGTTCAGATAATGTGCATGCAACTAACACTGCCAAGGTATTGCAGGTAATCGCCGGGTGGGCAAAGGAAGGCATAAATCCAATACTCATAGCACGTCTGGTACATCGTCTTATGGGCAAGAAGAAGCTGCGAGCCCGGTATACTGCAGGGCTGTTTCATCAAAGGCTGGCCTTGTGGCTAAAAACCTGGCTTCCTTCCAGGATGCATGAATACATCCTGCTGAAATATTTCAAGATCGCGGAGAGCCGCGAGGAGTAGAACCATGCCTTCATTCACAAAGAGCCTGCCATTCGGTGTATTGTCCGACGGCTCGGAACCCGGTTTGCATTTGCTGGATAATGGAACCATGAGGGTAGCCATTAGCGACTACGGAGCCATCATCACCTCAGTACTTGTGCCTTCAGGTCAAGCTGAGGCGGTTGATGTGGTACTCGGCCCATCGGCTCTGGCTGGTTACGCAGCACGTCATCCATATTTCGGAGCTACCGTCGGGCGTTTTGCCAACCGTATCGCGGATGGTCGTTTTACTCTTGACGGGAAAGAATACAAGCTGGCAGCCAACAACGGAATGAATCACCTGCATGGGGGTCTGAAGGGATTTGACAGGCGCATGTGGGCCGCAGAAGCGTATACACAAAATGGTGTGGCCTGTGTCCGGATGAAATTGCGTAGTGTTGATGGAGACGAAGGATATCCTGGAACCCTGAATATTGTGGCTACCTTCATGCTTGATCAGGAAAACAAGCTGGCCATTCGTTATGAAGCAACCACTGATGAGGCAACGCCGGTCAATCTGACCAACCACTCGTACTTCAATCTCCGGGGTGAAGGTAACGGCAGCATTCTGGATCATGAACTTGAATTGTCGGCCAGCCAGTACCTGGCTGTAAACGAAGACCTTATTCCAGATGGATTACCCCGTACAGTTACGTCAACGCCTTTTGATTTCAGGAAATCCAAGCCAATCGGGAAGGATATCGCAGCAGCCGGCGGATATGATCACTGCTTTGTGCTCGATGGAGCGGATTTGCGTACTGCGGCACGAGCCAAGGATCCACAAAGCGGCAGGACCCTGGAACTGCGCACAACTATGCCCGGGGTACAGTTCTATTCAGGTAATTTTCTGGCAGGATTCTCTGGCAAGCGTGGCTCGGTATATGAAAAGCATGCGGGTTTCTGCCTTGAAGCCGAATTTTACCCGGATTCTCCCAATCGACAGGACTTTCCATCTTGCATCCTGAGACCAGGGCAGGAATACAGCCATCTCATCGAATATATCTTTGGTTTTTGACATGGAAGGCCGGCGTTGAAGCGGATACCCGCAGAGCCGGCCTTTATGGACTGCACAGGCAGAGACTTTTCAGCGTTGACGTATCTCATACAGAATATAGTCAACCCAGGCGGCACTCTCCATATAGAAATGATCCTGAGCTTGCAGCATGTCAAAGAATGCATCCCTGAATGATCCTGACATGGCCAGAGCCTGGCCGCGATAGAACCTGGCTTTGGCGGCGTTCGTGGTGGATCTAGGCAAAGACAGGAAAAGTGAAAATCGCTCGGCTGCCTGGGCATACAGCCCTTTTACCAGGAAGTCACTGACAATAAGCCTGAGGGTATACTCTTCCCCTCCCCCTGGAGCCTGGAGGTCTTCTGGAAAGATGGTCATGGCTGGTCTGTTTGTCTTGACCGGGACACCCACCGCATCCTGCAGGTTTGCTATGGCCTTTTCGGTTTCAGCTGAAAGTTTCCTTGCTACAGGAGCCGGTTCTTCAATGCTTACTGGCCGTGCGTCCTGCAAGCCTCTGGTCAGAACCAGATAAGGTAGTGGAATGCTCCTCGAGGCAGGACTTAAAACGGGCAACCCGACCCGGTAACTGCCCGCAGGCACTGTTACCGGGTCTTTTGTGGCATTTCTCCCAGGATTTATCTGGATGCTTCCCCCGAACAAAGCCTGCTCCTGAATTACAGCATAATAATACTCTATGCCTGGAACAGGATAATCCCTGAAGGGAGGTGAACCAGGAGCTATGACTGCAGCCACTGTGGCATCAAGCAGGGTAACTGAATCTTGTATGGGAGCAGTACCCCTGTAAAGAACGAAACGACCAGGAACGCCCTCCGCATCGAAAGAGACCGTGATCGAATCTCCATAATTCCTGGTAAGTATCCCACTGATAGTGCCATAGTCAGGTACTGGTTTGAGATCTATTGACGTGCGTATTGCCGTAGCTACAGGGGCCAGTGTTACATTCCTCAGGGGGATGAACACTTCGTAGACATCTCCATCAGGGGTCTTGGCGAGTATGAAATAGTAATACCCCTGATCATCAGGCGGGATATGGTTCAGCATGCCTTCGTCATCAGCTACTTCACCGATCAAGACAGCAGATGAAAAATTGGTTGAATCGGGAAGGTCCGTATGTCTATACACCGTGTAACCCGAGGCAACGTCTGGACTGTCTTCCCAGCTTATAAGAATGTCATTTGAGCGAACGCCAACCCTTATTCTGGATGGATACGGCGCAAAGACTTCCTTAGGGTCCATCTGGTCTTTCGATCCTGATTCGACCTGTCCGGGGGCTTCGGCCTGGGCATGGATGAACGATGGAAAGGTGAATAGGCAGGCCATCGCAATAAGCAACGCCGCCAGTGAACGGTTGATCTGTTTCATGGTATCAATAATATCGGCATTCACGGTTTCGTGCCATAGATAAGTTCAATTGACCGGTACAAAACAGCATATTTGACATTGCATATCCATTCGGATACCATGCCACCATGTTCGTATCAGTCATTTGCGACCTTGGCAGCGAAGACTCAAGATCTGCCGTTTTTTCTCTTTTACCGCAATATGGTTTCGAAAAAGTTCAACGAGCGTGTTTTGAAAGTGGCAGGGTAGCAGAAAAACAACTCGCTGCCCTGAAACGGGATATCGACAAGGTCACAGACTATTATGATACAGTCCGGATTTACCAATACCCGGTGGACGGTATTTTGGCCATCTCCATTTTGAAACAGAACCAGTGGAAGCGGATCATGGTCAAGGCTCCATCCAATAAACCACTTCGTTAGCCGGGTGTGAAACAAGGAGACGCGCATGCTTGAAGATCTGGCCCCATCGATACAGGAACTGAACCGGGAAGTACTTGAAATCTGGGGGCGTCTTTGACGCCACGACACTTCACCATAAAATAGCAACCCGGGAGGCTGAGACCGGTGATCCTGGGTTCTGGAACGATCCTAAACGAAGTGAACGCATAATGGGTGAACTCAAGATCCTGCGAAAGCGCCTTGACACCTGGACAGAAATCAAACGATCAATGGATGCGCTTGATGAAGTGTTCGGTCTGGCCCTTGAAGAAGGCGATTCATCCCTCGAACCAGAAATCCGCCTGCTGTACAAAGACATAAGCGAACGTTTCGAATCAGCAGTGTCATTGGAGTTGATGACTGGAGAGGCTGACAAGGCCGGCACTTTCCTGACAATCCATGCGGGTTCCGGTGGGACAGAAGCCTGCGACTGGGCAAGTATGCTCTTCAGGATGTACACACGATGGGCAGAGCGTCAGGGATTTTCGTATGAAGTTGTAGATATGCTGGAGGCCGAAGGTGGCATAAAGAGCGTGACCCTCGAAATCGATGGAACCTATGCTTACGGCAGCCTTCGGGGTGAATCGGGCGTGCACCGGCTTGTACGCATCAGCCCTTTCGACGCAAACGCCCGTCGGCATACAAGTTTTGCCAGTGTCGCAACCTTCCCGATAATCGATGATTCAATAGAAGTGGTAATCAAACCGGACGAAATCCGTATAGATACCTACCGTGCTGGCGGTGCCGGTGGCCAGAAAGTAAACAAGACCGACAGTGCGGTAAGGATTACCCATCTGGCCACCGGACTTGTCGTTACCTGCCAGAATGAACGTAGTCAGCACAAAAACAAGGATATGGCAATGTCGGTCCTTAAAAGCAGGCTTTATGATCTGTATCGAGCCGAGAAGGACAAGGATAATCTGAAATACCAGGGGGATAAAAAGGAGAATGCCTGGGGATCTCAGATCCGTTCATACGTTTTCCAGCCCTATACCTTGGTAAAAGATCATCGGACCAAATTTTCTGTAGGCAATATTCAGGCTGTAATGGATGGAGACCTTGATCCCTTCATCAACTCGTATCTACACTTCCTCTGGAAAGGCGGCACAACCGTTTCCGGAGACAGCGACGACGATTTTTAGGCGACCTATGCCATCTTCTGTCAAGCCTTTGTGGTTGATGACACTACTTCTATTATCCGCTCCACCTCAGAACGTCTTGGAAGCTCAGAGCAACCTGACCATTGGCTGGGCTGAACTGGATGTTGCCAGCCTTGATGACGGGATGTCAAGGTTAGGTGTGCTACTACCAAAAGCCCTGATGAAGGCTACTTCCTTCATCAGCGAACGCTATGTGCCACAGACTGAATCAGCAATACGTTCACTGAATTCTGTGAATATCGAAGTTGAAAAGGCAAGGGATGCGGTGTCTGCAGCAAGGCGAAAACGGGATCTGGTTTCGATAAGCACCCGCGATCCGGCCAAGCGGGCTGCCGATCTACGTAGCGCCCAAGCAGCCCTTGATAAGACAATAGCAGCTCTTGACCTGCTTCTCCTGGGACAGAATGGCATATCGGACGATACTCCGTCTGTGGCCTCCGTCTTGAAGCTCTGGAATGGCCACGAAAATGGCAGCTTGCTGCCTCCCGTTGGAGTGCCAGCCTTGGTCTGCGCCGAGAACAAGCTGGATCTTCTTGTCCATGGCAAGATTGAATCCATCGGTCCTTATCTAATCGTGGAATTGGTCTTGTATATCGCCGCGACAAATGAAGAATCCTGGAAGGCTGCCGAGTATGCTGCCTTCGATGATATGGATGGGCTGGTGGCAAGTCTGGATCGGTCCCTGGCAACAGCCTTGGCTGGTAGAGATTTCGGAAGGGTCTTTTTCGACGTCAGCCCTGAAATTGCAGAAATAAAGGTGGAGGGGAAGGATTACCCAGGGAACAACCTACTATTCTATTCTCAAGGTTCTTATCTTGCCACGGTATCAGCGAGCGGTTACAGGCCAGCCTCAAGCCGTTTTGCAATTGTTCCTGGCACTGATACGAGGGTTGAACTGAAGCTGGCGCCCATTCAGGAAGCCCCGGTTTTTATTGAATCCTTTCCTTCTGGTGCTTCCCTGTATCTTGACGGTGCTCTGATGGGTTTTACTCCACTTGAGCTGTCAGGTGCTGCATTCCCGAGGGTACTTACCGCCAGGATGGACGGTTTCGATGAACTCCGGTTGGTGCTTCGGCCTGGCCTTGATTCCGGTAGAGTGGTTCTGGATCTGCAGGCTTCGGATGGGCTGGTTTATGCGGATAGATTCGAACAAGCCAAGGGGGCTTTCTATCAATCATTGGGCTGGTTCATACTGTCACTGCCGGTTACTGTGCTCTCGTATGGCACCTTCAATTCATACATGAGTCTGGTATCATCATCACCTTCAGTGTCTGAGCGAACCCAGAATACCTTGACTGTGTACTACTATGGTTCACAAACAGTTCTCTGGATTTCGGCGGCTGTGAGTGCAAGCCTTGCGACGAACAGCATCGTGCGTCTGGTGCGCTATATCAAAGCCGCCCGCTGAGGAGTACACATGAAATTCGCAGATCGCATACGACGGCTTTTGGGCATGGAGACGATACAGGAGACAGATTGGGATGATCTGGCCGATTTGCTGGTTGAGGGTGATCTTGGAGCTGCCTTCGCCGAATCCATAGTAACTGAACTCAAGGCTTATTGCATCCGTACCGGGATCCACGATGGAGAGGGAGCCCGAAAGGGTATGAAGCCTTTACTTGCCGCCTATGCCAGATCCACAGTAATAGAGCCCGATCCTGCGGTCCTCAATGTCATCCTTCTGCTTGGCGTCAATGGTGTAGGCAAGACTACGACAGCTGCCAAGCTGGCCAGTTTCTGGAGCAACGGCAGGGGTAGTCCTGGGGCAATCCTGGCCGCAGGGGATACATTCAGAGCAGCAGCAATCGAACAATTGAAACATCATGGGCAGCGGCTTGGCCTGAGGGTTGTGGCCCAGGAGCGGGGTTCCGATCCTGGGGCGGTCTTGTTTGATGCCATCGACGCTGCCAGATCAGATGGATCCAGGCTTGTCATTGCTGATACTGCCGGGCGCATGCACAACAAGCAAAATCTCATGAAGGAACTGGAGAAGATGGACAAGATTGTCTCCTCGAAAGCAGACTCCTCACAGTACAGGAAACTACTAGTAATAGATGCGACCACGGGCCAGAACGCACTCAGGCAAGCCGAGGCCTTCTCGGAGGCTGTCAAGATCGACGGTTTGATATTGACAAAATATGATTCCAGTGCCCGCGGAGGCATTGCCATAGCAATTGCCAGGGAATTCGGCATTCCCACTGCTTTCGTATGCGATGGTGAACGATACGAGGACATCCACCTTTTTGATACTGACTCGTATCTTGATGAGTTCTTGGGACTGGCGTGATGCATCTTGCCGCAATCTTGTGTTTGCTGATGACTCCCGGATATGCAGTAGCCCAGGATGTGGAATGGTATCTTTCAGACGGTGCAGCAATACAGTACTCGGCAACAAGTGAGCAGTCGGGACTGGCCAGTGAATGGTCCCTTTCAATTCAGAAATCATCCGGTACAGAACGTGTTGTTCATTTCAGGAACGGAAAGCCGGTTACTACCTGGCAGCGCTCTCTGGATGCTACAGGATTAATAAACAGGGAGGCCGTGGAGGAAGACAGCAGGATTGTGGAGGAACGACTGTTCGGCACAAACCAGATTCTAAACCTGGAACGGTTTTTCTTGCCCGATGGTTCGGTCAAAGAGACCCGATATGTCCGCGATGGCGACAGGCTCATATCGTCCACCCAGTTTAAAAATGGTGAGGAAACGGGTTCAAGGGTTTACCTCTATTACCCGGATGGCAGGCTGGCCGCTGTGCGTGAGCGGACGGCGGATAAGATCAGGCCAACGGGAACTGAACGACCTAAATCAGGACAGACAATTTCATGGACATGGGGATCAGCAGGGTTGATCCTTTCGATATTCGACAATGAAGGCCGCTTGACTGGAAGCAGGACGTATGATGGGGCTGTCCTGGTTTCAATGGAGGAACGGATCTGGCGTGATGGCAGGCTGGCCTCAATCAGTACCGAAGAGCCCGAAAAAGGCACCCGTCTGATTCTGGGTTATAACGAAACCGGTAGCCTGGAATCAAGATTGGAAATCAAGAACGGACAAAGCGTTGCTCTGTATGAATATGCCTATGACAATGACAATAGATTGGTCGCCGAGCGTCGTGAGACCTCTGATGGGCAGGAAATTATTGATTTTGTTTACGGCTCAGATGGTGCACTGATATCCGAAGCCAGACAATTGAACGGGCTTCTAGCCCTTACCAAAACCTATTCTGGACAGGATGAAATGCTTGAAGAGTATTATGACAAAGGCGTCCTTTTTGCCAGGATATTCTACAAGGAGGGACGCAAAGTGCGTGAATCCATACTTTCCGGTGGCAAGGTTGTCAGAGAGCGAACCTTTTGATGACCGACCTTCCATGGGTTCGGTTTATCGCCATTCGTTGGTTCAAGGCGGGTAGAGAATCAGGACCTTCCCTTGGTCCTGCCATGGCTGGAATAGCTGTTGGTGTGGCAGCTCTGATTATTATCATTGGAGTCATGAATGGATTCCAGATGGGCTTCATAGATTCCGTTCTGGAACTGGATTCATACCATCTACGCATAGGACCTTCCGGACAAGCTGGTATGGCTGCTATTGATGCTGAAACTTACCCTGGGATTCAGGCAATCCTGCCCTTCATTGATGTTCGTACTATGGCCATGAACGACCGGGGCAAGGCCGAAGCCTTGCGCATCAAGATAATCCCTGACGATGCATTCACGCGGGACGAAGCTCTTCCAAGGATGCTGGAACTACAGTCGGGGAGTTTCGGCGATGGAATACTGATAGGCAGCGAGTTTGCCCATCGCCTCAATGTCAATGTTGATGATTTAATCTCGGTTTTGACGGTACAGGTTGACCCGGAGGAGGGTGTCCAAGCGGCTACGATCGCCGTAAGGGTCTCAGGTGTGTATCACAGTGGTTTTTATGATTTTGACACTGGCCTCGCCTTACTTCCTTCTTCTTCGGCACATGGAATAGCCGATGGAGAGCCCTGGATGACCGGAATCAAGCTAAAAGACAGATTTGATGATACCCGAATGATGGCCAAACTTCAAACCGGTGGAGTTCCGGCAGCCGGGATCGAAAGCTGGCGTTCATACAACAGGGCTTTTTTCGGGGCCCTCCGGATGGAAAAATCCATAATGATGATACTTGTAGGACTGATCTTCCTGGTTGTGGGTGTGAACATTTTCCATGCCCTCAGAAAAGCCGTGTATGCCCGGTTTGAGGATATTGCCACACTTAAGGCTATAGGCGCAGATTCCGGCTCTTTGCGGATGGTATTCATGATCAA
>Ga0156623_1437_pt1 | contig 18324 bp, 19 predicted proteins | sample RifOxyC1_FD_110697 | JGI IMG/M metagenome (GOLD analysis project Ga0156623, IMG submission 110697) | Spirochaetes bacterium RIFOXYC1_FULL_54_7
GCCATCGGCTATGGATACACTCGCTGGATTCTTCGGGAGGACCGTCGGCAAGACCGTTGGCAAGGATGGACTTGCTTGGAAGGATCTGGGCAGACTGGAAGGTCTGGACCGTATTTCTGAGGTCGGCGTCCTGTTTAGAAAACTTGAATCAGACCATATTGAAGCCATGCGTGATCGATTCTCCGGTTCCCAGAAAGAGCGGGCAGAGCGGGATACGGCAGCGAAGGCATCCACACCTAAAGCCCAAGCTACCAAAAATGCCGGATCCCTGGAGGCATCAAGTGCCAAACCGGAAGTAACCGCGCCAAAACCTGAGCCTGCCCCGAAACCGGCACCTTATGCCGACTTGTCAGTGGAGGAGCGTTTTGCCAAGCTGATCGATCTGAGGGTTGCCAAGATAATCAAGATCGAGAGGCATCCAAAAGCCGACAAGTTGTACATAGAAACTCTCGATGATGGCAGCGGACAGGAACGGGTGATCGTATCTGGTCTTGTACCGTTCTACAAAGAGGAAGAATTACTTGGCAAGCATATTGTTCTGGTCAACAATCTGAAACCGGCAAAACTCCGCGGGGTTGAGTCCAGGGGCATGCTTCTTGCAGCATCTGTCGATGGGGCTGACGGTAAGGAAGTCGTGGAAGTGATCGATGCCTCCTGGGCAAGTCCTGGTACCAGACTGGTGCTGACCGGCCAGGATCCAGCGGTGCCTGCGGAGGAGCAGATCGAAGTGGACGCTTTCTTCTCGGTACCCATACGTGCCGTTGGAGGAGCTGTCCTTGTTGGCTCGAAGGCGCTTGGGGCAAACTCACGGTCTTGCATGACAACCTGTGTTGTGGATGGGAATGTTGGCTGATACCATGTCGTCATGTATGAATATATATATCCTAGTACTTAAAGATTCGCCGAAGCCAAATTTATGTATCTAGTATCATACATAATGATGTCATGTAAGGGGTTGTGTTGTGACTTTATTGCCCATCCAGGATGGTAACACCGCCATGCCTCCGACAATCTTTTTGCAAAGCAGATTCTGGGCTGGGTTTAAATGCGCAAACGGGTGGTCCAGCATCCGTTTACTGGTAAACACCGATGATGAAGCCTCTGATGCAACTCTTGTTGGAGACGGAGGAATAGTACCCTATGAGGTTTCTGTCTTGTTCCGGAAGCTGATCTGGTCTTTTACCTTCGCTTACGTGCCTCATGGACCGGAGACAATATACAGAAAAGAATCCTCCCAGAATCACCTGGAACGTTTGGGCAAATCCCTGAAGGCGTGGTTACCACGATCATGCATGTTCATCCGCTTCGATCCGGGATGGTACACTGCGGGTATTGAAACCGAAAGTACTGGACGACCTGTATTTTTTCCTCCTTTGTTGAAAGCCTCGGATGTACAACCTCCTGATACGGTAGTGCTGGATCTGTCCTGCACCAAAGATGAAATGCTGGCCAGAATGAAGCCCAAATGGCGGTACAACATCAAGCTGGCTGAGAAAAAAAACATCGTGATCGCTGAAGAAGGATATGCTGCGCTGGATACATTCTACAGCCTTTACCAGCAGACTGCTGCAAGGGATCGTATCTCTGTCCATCCAAAAAGCTATTACGGGAAGTTGTTCGAACTTGCATTAAAGAATAAACTCTCCGATACCCAATCAGCAGGTGATCAGTCAGCCGAAGGACGATCCGGAGATGCTGGGAAATGGACATCAGGAACACGGGGAGAGCCAGTGCCTGATTTACGCCTCTGGGTTGCCCGGCATGAAGGCCAGGCCTTGGCAGTCATCGTCACTTTGTTTTATGGTACCACTGCTACTTATTTGTACGGAGCCTCCTCGGATGAAAAACGAAATCTGATGCCTGCCTACGCTCTGCAATGGGCTGCTATAACGTCGGCCAAAGCCGCCGGTTGCCTTGAATACGACATGTACGGCATTCCCCCTAACAACGATGAAAATCATCCGATGGCAGGCTTGTATCGCTTCAAGACCGGTTTTGGCGGTGAATTGCGGCACTATCCCGGCGCCTGGGATTATGTATATCTACCTAGGGTATATTTCCTGTTCCGTGCAGCAGAACGATTACGTCTGCTGTGGCATAAGAAGCTCAGGAAAATCCGTTGATAGCCTTCCTTGTTGCACGAGGCTCCTTCGGTTGAAAGAAAAGGGGCAACTACCCAAGTGGTAATCACCCCTTTCAATGTCAGCAAAAACAATAAGTTGTATTTCATCATTCATCTTGGTGACTTGGCTGTTTGCCACACCACTGGATGTTGTGATTTCAGGCTTCCATAGCCAAGCTCAGGTTTTCCCAGAAAGCCTGAGGATAAGGCCCCTCGTCAGGCTCCGGCTCGGGGGGTAGGGATGCCAGGTAGTCCTTGAAGGATGCTTCCCGCACGCCCCGCAGGAACTTGTCTGCCACACTTGGAAAGAGTTCCAGCAGGAGTTCTTCCTTTTCATCAGTAGCCAGGTGCACTCCACCAAATTCCGGGATCTCCGGATTCGGTTGCTTCTTGTATTTTGATGTATCATAGGGCGTTTCTTCCCGCACACCGGCTATCTTCTGCCTGAACTCCGGATCGATGGCAAAAGGAGTCCGTCCATATGATCCTTTTACAAGCTCGACGAAATTTTTGGATACATTGGAATAGAATGGCTTGCCCTGAGCCTTGTCTACTATGCAGTTCACTGCTTGGACTCCGACTATCTGGCTGGTAGGCGTCACCAGGGGAGGGACACCTGCATCAAGCCTGACCTGGGGAACGATATGGAGTACTTCATCCAGATGGTGTTCCAGTTTCATTTCCTGGAGCTGGGACATCATATTGGTATACATGCCGCCTGGAATTTGTGCCCTCTGCACGATCTTGTCGGGTTCCGGATAATTGAAACTTGCTTCTATGAGCTGGCACAGACGCAGGGTTTCGTCAGCTTTGCCAGCCACAGCTGCTTCGGCTGCTCCATCCAGCAAGGACGCCAGTTCCGGGGCAGGAGTGTAATCCGAAAGGTCGACTTCTGGAGGCAGGCGTTTGTACTGGTCGAATTTTACCAGGTCACCGCGAATATCCTTCAATTCTCTGTTGATCTTGCCCGCTGCAGCCTTGTCCACTCCGGTATCGATGCCAAGCCTGTCTGCCAGGAGTTGAATAATCTCGTAGGCTGGAGCCGCTGGTCCGCCAGAAAAATTCATGATGACAGTGTCAATGATGTCGACACCGTTGACCATGGCCATAAGCAAGCTGGCGGTACCATAACCGGGGGTACAATGGGTGTGCAGATCGATGGGCACGCCAACTTCATTTTTCAGGGTTTTTATAAGCTCGGCGCTTGTTGCCGGTTCTACAAGACCAGCCATGTCCTTGATGGTGATCATGTCCGCGCCAGCAGCAGCGAGTTCCTTGGCCTTGTGAACAAAATAAGGAACACCAAACAGTTCGCCAGGAAGTTTCTTGCCTCTCAGAAAACTGCTTACCCGCTCTTTGAAGGTAAATTTCGGGTCAACCGTGTAACAGACGGCGCAGTCGGCCATGCCGCCGTTCTCCTTCACGAAGCGGATCGTGCTGGTCATATTGTCGATATCATTGAGGGCATCGAAGACCCGCATGATGTCTATGCCTGATTTGACTGAATTACGGCAGAAACCCTCGATTACCGAGTCCGGATACGGGTTGTATCCAAAAAGGTTGCGTCCCCTGGATAAGGCCGTCAACTTGGAGACGCCGGCAACACCATCACGGATGCTTTCAAGACGAGCCCAGGGGCTTTCATTTAAAAAGCGCATGACTGAATCGGGTACCGCTCCGCCCCAGACTTCCATTGCATAAAATTTTGCTTCCCGGTAGTAGGGCAGGACTCTATCCACCTGTGCTTGATTCATCCTGGTGGCGAACTGGGATTGTTGGCCGTCACGAAGCGTGAGGTCGCGTATCGACAGTCGCTTGTTCATGTGCATTCCTCCTTGCCTCAGGTTCATGGACTGATCCTGATCCTGTAGGCGCAATCATAGTATACAGTAAAAGTGAAGTTCATGAAAGACACAATACTTGAAACGATTTAGCTAGACGTTTCAAGGAATGACTACTAAATTTCATTATTTGCCACTATAATGCCAAATAGCACTTTGACATGCTAGGCTTCATAGGGTATGCTGAACATCAAGATCCGTAATTTTACCATGCCGGTCTCACCTTATGGCCCAACGAAACGGTCGAGGTTTTAACCGAAACTGGAAAATACGGACAAAACCAAGAGTGAAGGCTATGAGCGAACAGAAGAAATCCTTCGAGCACATTGTTCGGGAGCGCTGGTGCAAAGGCTGCAATATTTGTGTCGCCTTCTGCCCCAAGCAGGTCCTCGCGCTCCGGAATGGCAAAGTTTACGCGGCCCATCCTGAACTATGTATTGGATGTCGCCTTTGTGAAATTCGCTGTCCGGACTTCGCCATTGAAATTCATGAAAAAGGTGTGCAAAAGCCGGAAAGCCAGGATGCTTCCGACGTAGATCACACGATTCCGCCGGAGGCCAAGCATGCCTAGTGTAAAATTGATGCAGGGAAACGAGGCCTGTACTCTTGGTGCACTGACCGCAGGGCTCGATTTTTTTGCTGGTTATCCAATAACACCTTCAACGGAAATCGCTGAGTTATGTGCCGAGGAATTGCCAAAAGTCGGCGGCAAGTTCATCCAGATGGAAGACGAGATAGCCTCCATGGCGGCCATAATCGGTGCATCCCTTACTGGTCGCAAGGCTATGACCGCAACCAGCGGCCCGGGATTCTCACTGATGCAGGAGAACATCGGCTATGCCTCCCTTGCTGAGGTTCCTGTCGTCATTATAAATGTTCAGCGTGTTGGCCCTTCTACTGGTATGCCTACTTCTCCCTCTCAGGGCGAGGTCATGCAAGCCCGATGGGGAACCCATGGCGATCATCCTGTTGTTGTCCTTGCCCCGGGGAATGTCAAGGAATGCTTCGACCTTACGGTCAAGGCTTTCAATATCGCCGAGGATTATCGTATACCGGTAGTGGTACTCACCGATGAAGTAATCGGACACATGCGTGAAAAAGTCGTGTTGCCTGACTTCGAAACCGTGAAGGTAACCAGACGCAAGGCTCCTGCAAGTCCCGGTGGTTACAAACCTTATGAAGCGGACCCTGATGGCGGTGTTCCGTTGATGGCCTCCTTCGGACAGGGCTACCGGTACCACGTTACTGGATTGTTCCATGATGAGACTGGTTTCCCATCCAACAGGGGCGATGTTGCCGACGTTCTGATACGCAGGCTCATGAAAAAGGTTGAGAACGCTGAGCCCCTCATCAGGGATTATGCCACTGAATCCATAGAAGATTGTGAAATTCTTGTGGTTGCTTTCGGTTCATCGGCCATGTCATCCCTCTCGGCCGTTCGCCAGGCCAGGGCAAAAGGAATAAAAGTCGGCCTGTTCCGGCCCAAGACCATCTGGCCTTTCCCTGAAGAACCTCTCCGTGAACTGTCCTCACAGGTTAAACGTGTGATAGTGCCAGAGATGAACTTGGGCCAGCTCGTGCTCGAGATAGAGCGGGTCATCGGTTGCCGCGCGCCGGTTGAACGCCTTTCAAAGGTTAACGGTGAATTATTCAAGCCTGAAGAAATCCTTTTTGTCATCATGGGAGGCGAGAAATGAGCGACAGCCTCAAATATTTCCGGGAAAACAGACTTCCACATATCTGGTGCCCTGGTTGCGGGCATGGGACGGTAACCGGTGCTCTTGTGCGGGCCATAGCGAAGCTTAAGCTGGATAAAAACAAGATTGTGGTGGTCTCCGGCATTGGCTGTTCCAGTCGTGCTCCAGGTTACCTTGATTTTGATACACTCCATACAACCCACGGCAGGGCCTTGGCCTTTGCTACCGGTATCAAGCTGTCTAGACCCGAGCTGAAGGTCATAGTCATGACAGGTGATGGCGACTGTACTGCCATAGGTGGAAATCACTTCATACATGCAGCCCGTCGTAATATAGACATCACTACCATATTAATGAACAACAACATCTACGGCATGACCAGTGGCCAGTATTCACCCATGACTCCAAAGGGTATGTTAGGTACTACTGCTCCCTACGGCAATACCGAGCGAAGTTTCGATCTGGCCAAGCTGTCCATAGCAGCTGGAGCCACCTATGTAGCCCGGGCTACAGCCTACCATGCTGTCCTTCTTGAAGAATTGATTGAAAAAGCCCTGCTCAATCCGGGTTTTTCAGTTGTCGAAGCCCTCTCACAATGTCCGACCTACTATGGTCGGAAGAACAAACTGGGCACTCCTGTGGATATGATGACCTGGTTCAAGGATCATGCTGTAAACATAAAGGCTGCGGCAGTCATGAGTCCTGAAAAGCTGGAAGGCAAATTCCTCATCGGAGAAATGCATAATTCTCCAGAACCGGAATTTACCGCTGAATATTCAGCTCTTGCAGAAGGTGTCAGAAGGAAATTCGATTCGTTCCAGGGGGGGCTACGCGAATGCGCACAGAATTCAGATTAAGCGGCTCTGGTGGGCAGGGACTCCTTCTCGCTGGAATCGTTTTGGCCGAAGCGGCAATACTTGAGGACAAGAATGCAGTTCAGACCCAGAGTTATGGTCCGGAAGCCCGTGGTGGTGCATCCAAAGCCGAAGTGGTCATATCGGATGTGGATATTGATTATCCCAAGGCTACAGACCCGGATTTTCTTCTGGCACTTACCCCAGAGTCGTACAAGACCTATGGTGCTCTCATGAACAAGGGCCTGATAATTGTGGACGAATCGGTTATCCTCTCTGATGAAATTACTGCCCGAACAGTGCGCGTCCCCATCCTTAAAACTGCATCTGAGGATTTAGGGAAAAAGGTCGTCGCAAATATCGTAGCCCTGGGCGCCCTTGCCGGCATCTCGGGCATAGTTGGTGAAAAAACGCTGGAGCTTGCGGTAAGGCATCGTGTGCCAAAGGGTACAGAAGACCTTAACTTGAGCGCACTTCGGCGGGGATTCGAGCTAGCCGAGACGGCCAAGGCTTCACTATAATTGCCGAGCCGGGCTTGAAGGATTGAACGAGGTACGCAACCCCATGGTTTCGTACCCATGATCCAGTGTTTGGCGGGCTGTTCCTTCCACCAATTCCAGGCCTACAGGGGGAGATACAGATGAATGACAATGACACCATTAAAAAGAGCCTCGAGGAATACAATGCCGAGGTTGAGAAATCAATTTCGAAATTCCCGGAACGCAAGAAAAACTTTGTTACCGGTTCCAGCGCTCCCATCAACCGGCTGTATACGCCACTGGATACTGACCACATCGATTATGTACGAGATATTGGCTTCCCTGGTGAATATCCGTATACCAGAGGTGTTCAGAACACTTTGTACCGTGGCCGCTTCTGGACCATGCGTCAGTACGCTGGTTTCTCTACAGCCGAGGAATCCAACAAGCGTTACAAGTTCCTGCTCCAGCAAGGCACAACCGGCCTTTCAGTGGCTTTTGACCTACCCACCCAGATTGGCTATGACTCCGACCACGCATTGTCCCAAGGCGAGGTTGGCAAGGTTGGCGTAGCCATAGATTCACTTGCTGATATGGAAATACTCTTCGACGGTATTCCGCTGGACAAGGTCTCCACCTCCATGACCATCAATGCGCCTGCTTCTGTTCTGCTTGCCATGTATATTGCGGTGGCAGAGAAACAGGGCATCAAACCGGAGCAGCTTGACGGAACAATCCAGAACGATATCCTCAAGGAGTACGTAGCAAGAGGTACGTACATCTTCCCACCCGAGCCATCCATGCGTCTGATAACCGATATCTTCGCATACTGCTCCAAGGAAGTGCCTAACTGGAACACCATTTCGATTTCCGGTTACCATATCCGGGAAGCTGGCTCCACAGCTTCACAGGAAGTTGCTTTTACCATTGCAGACGGCATAGCCTATGTCGATGCCGCAGTGAAGGCGGGTCTGAGCGTTGATGATTTTGCACCGAGGCTTTCGTTCTTCTTCAATTCCCATAACGACTTGTTCGAGGAAGTAGCCAAGTTCCGGGCGGCACGACGGGTGTGGGCCAAGATCATGAAAGAACGGTTTGCTGCCAGGAATCCGAAGAGTCTGATGCTTCGTTTCCACACCCAGACCGGCGGTTCAACCCTCACAGCCCAGCAACCTGACAACAACATAGTCCGCGTTGCCATACAGACCCTTGCCGCTGTCCTGGGCGGTACCCAGTCACTGCATACCAATTCCAAGGATGAGGCTCTGGCCTTGCCAACCGAGGAAGCTGTTCGGATTGCACTTCGAACCCAGCAGATAATTGCCCATGAATCGGGAGTTGCAGAAACCATCGATCCACTTGCTGGATCCTACTATGTCGAGAGCATAACCGATCGTATCGAGCAGGAAGCATTGGCATACATTGCCAGGATTGATGCCATGGGTGGAGCTGTGAAGGCAATCGAGCATGGTTACATCCAGCAGGAAATCCAGGATGCCTCGTACACCTACCAGATGGACATTGAGTCCGGTGACCGGGTAGTGGTGGGTATGAACAAGTTCCAGGTGAAGGAAGCTCCACCTACTGGACTGTTGCGTGTTGATCCTGCAGTAGGCGAACAGCAATCCAGAAAGCTGGCAACGCTACGGGCTGGCCGCGATAATTCCAAAGTTCAGGCTGCCCTCAAGGCTGTGGAGATTGCTGCCAAGAACAGCGACAACCTGATGCCCCATATCTTGTCTGCGGTCAGAACCTATGCGACCCTCGGGGAGATCTGCGATGTCATGCGCGGCGTATTCGGCGAGTACCAGCAGAAAGTCATTCTATAAGGTAGGCACAGATGGAACGGAAAATACGGGTACTGGTGGCTAAACCCGGACTGGACGGCCATGATCGCGGAGCCAAGGTTATAGCCAGGGCTCTCAGGGATGCAGGCATGGAAGTAATCTATACTGGCCTGAGGCAGACTCCCGAGCAGGTTGTCAACGCAGCCATCCAGGAAGACGTGGACGTCATTGCCATGAGTATACTCTCGGGTGCCCATAACCATCTCTTCCCCAGGGTTATGGATCTGCTCAAAGAGAAGAAGATTGACGATGTATTGGTAGTTGGTGGTGGAGTCATCCCTGATGACGATATACCGGGACTCAAGGCTGCGGGCATTGCCGAGGTTTTTACCCCTGGCACTCCTACTACGACAACCATCGAGTTCATCAGAAACAATCTCAAGCGCAAGGTTTGAACGTGTACGACTCGGCCAGCCTAGTTTCCGGTATCCGAAAAGGCGATCCCCGGTCTATAGCCCGTTCGATCACTTTGGTCGAACGGGAAGACCCGGCACGTCTGGCCGTGCTCAAAGCCATCAATGCTGATATCGGTCATGCCCATATCGTCGGTATCACCGGTCCTCCTGGATCCGGCAAAAGTACCTTGACTGACAAGCTGCTGAAAGAGTTACGTTCCCGTGGCCGAAGGGTGGCTGTAGCGGCCATCGATCCATCCAGCCCCTTTACAGGGGGCGCCATACTTGGTGACCGTATCCGTATGCAACGCCATGCGGATGACGATGGTGTTTTCATCCGCAGTCTGGCAACACGTGGCCATCTGGGAGGCCTCTCAAGAGCCACTACCGAGACAGTGCGTATCTTTGATGCAGCTGGCTTCGATGACATCATCATAGAGACCGTAGGCGTAGGCCAGTCGGAAGTCGATATAGTCAGGCTGGCTGATACCGTGGTTCTCGTTTCTGTTCCTGGTCTGGGAGACGACATACAGGCCATCAAAGCCGGGGTCATGGAAATCGGTGATGTTTTCTGTGTGAACAAGGCCGATCGTGACGGTTCCGAAAGGGTTATACGTGAGATTAGGGCCATGCTGGAGGCCGCTGTCATGAATGGTGCGGCAACAAGGTTTTCTGCCCTTTACCAGGCCTTGGACCAGTTGAAGGCGGTAGACAGGACCGAAGGTCAGTCATCACCACGGGCCAGCAGCTCAGGTCTGTTTGATCAAGGTGCGGCTCATCACATAGCCCGTCAGCCTCCGGGGCATGATGCTCTTGAGATTCCAGCGGTAATTCCAACCACAGCTGAGACAGGCGACGGTGTATCAAGGTTGGTCGACGAGATCAAGGCACACGAGGCTGCCCTGGTAGCGACAGGATTCTTGCGTCTGAGAAGGCACGAGAACCTGAGCTGGGAACTTGGCAATGCCCTGGCTGACCGTGTTTTACGAAGGCTTGAGGGAGAAGACCGGAAGATTGAACTTGCTGACCTTGCGTCAGCAGTTCTGGACAAACGAAAGGATTTTTACGAAGCCTTGGGAATCCTGGAGGGTTCCCTGGCGGGATGATAATATTGGAGTCCATACAGACTCCTGGATGAACCAAGAACAGGAGGAACAGTCATGGTCGGAAAAGTTGACCATATAGGTATCGCAGTAGCGAATCTGGATGAAACCCTGAAGCTCTATACCGACATACTCGGCATGGAGTTGCACGGTACCGAGACGGTAGCCGAACAAAAGGTCAGGGTGGCATTCCTGCCGGTGGGAGACACTGAAATAGAATTGCTGGAATCGACGGATCCCGATGGACCGATAGCTAAATTCATCGAGTCCAAGGGGCAGGGGATCCAGCACATAGCCTTCAGTGTCACAGACATAGAGGCTGCTTTGGTAGAACTCAAGGAAAAAGGCGTGCGCCTGATCGATGAAAAACCACGATACGGGGCCGGTGGTGCTAAAATAGCCTTCCTGCATCCAAAAGCAACCAATGGTGTTCTGGTAGAACTTTGTCAACGTGATTGATAGAATGTACGCAAACACGGATACGATCCTTCCTATTTTGGAGTGAGTAGATGGAACAGAAACTGAAGCTACTGGCCGAGCGCAAGGCCAAGATTACCGCGGGCGGCGGACCTAAGCGTGTAGCAGCCCAGCATGACAAGGGCAAGATGACAGCCCGGGAACGCATCGAAGCATTGCTTGATCCGGGCAGCTTTGCCGAGATCGACGCCTTTGTGGAACACCGGGCGGTAGATCTTGGCATGGACAAGGTCGAGGCTCCTGGTGAAGGTGTCGTAATCGGATACGGCACGGTAAACAGCCGCCTGGTTTACCTCTTTGCCCAGGATTTCACCGTAATCGGTGGATCACTTGGTGAAATGCATGCAGCCAAGATCTGCAAGGTGATGGACATGGCCGTAAAGGTTGGTTGTCCATGTATCGGCATCAATGATTCAGGTGGTGCCCGCATCCAGGAAGGCGTCGACGCTCTTGCCGGGTATGGCGATATATTTTATCGCAATACCCTGGCTTCCGGCGTGGTACCCCAGATATCCGTCATCATGGGTCCCTGTGCTGGCGGTGCAGTGTATTCTCCAGCCCTGACCGACTTTACCGTCATGGTAGAGAAAACCGGAAACATGTTCATCACTGGTCCCCAGGTGATCAAAGCTGTCACCGGCGAAGATGTTACTGCCGAAGGCCTTGGCGGTGCTTTGGTCCATAGTGAATTATCCGGCTGTGCCAGCCTGATGTTTGCTTCGGAACAGGAAACCCTTGAAGGTATCCGAAAACTGCTGTCCTACCTTCCGCAGAACAATGTGGAGGATCCGCCGGTTGCCAAGACGTCCGACGATCCAGCCAGGGCTGATTCAGGCTTGGCTGATATTATCCCTGATTCACCCAACAAGCCGTACGAGATCCGGGACGTCATCAAGCGTGTTTTCGACGATGGTGACTTCTTTGAGATACAGCCCTTGTATGCCAAAAATATCGTGATTGGCTTTGCAAGGCTTACCGGACGTACTGTCGGCATCGTGGCCAACCAGCCACGTAATATGGCTGGTGTTCTGGACATAAATGCTTCTGACAAAGCTAGCCGTTTTATACGATTCTGTGACGCTTTCAACATTCCGCTGGTTACCCTCGCGGATACCGCAGGCTATCTGCCGGGCGTCGGGCAGGAACATGGCGGCGTAATCCGGCATGGCGCAAAGCTGCTGTATGCGTATTCCGAGGCCACAGTTCCAAAGATGACGGTCATAATCCGCAAAGCTTACGGTGGTGCGTATATTGCCATGTGTTCCCGCCATCTCGGAGCCGACCAGGTCTTTGCCTGGCCCAGTGCCGAAATTGCGGTCATGGGGCCTGATGGAGCCGCCAACATCATTTTCAAGAAGGAAATCGAAGAAGCCAGTGATCCCGTTGCTACTCGCAAGGAAAAGATCGACGAATACAAGGTCAATTTCGCCAACCCCTACAAGGCAGCCTTGCGCGGTTATGTAGATGATGTCATTGACCCTGCGGACACCCGCAAGCGTCTCATCTCGGCTTTGACCATGCTGCTAGGCAAGCGGGAAACCCGCCCTGCCAAGAAGCATGGCAATATTCCCGTGTAAGGGGTCTGCCATGGATATGTGGACTATCACGATAATTGGCATAGGTACGGTGTTCGTAGCCCTCATCGGCCTGGCCTTGGTGTTGGAGCTCTTCAGGATCATCTTCGCTCCAAAGAACGAAGCAATCCCGGTGCCAGTTCCTGTTTCACAGCCGACGGCCAGCTCTTCTGGTATCAATGGCAGCATTGTTGCAGCCATCGTTGCTGCCATAGCTGCTGCGAGCGGTCAATCGGCTTCGGATTTCAGGATTGCTTCCATCGAACCTGTTGGATTCAGCACCCCTGCGTGGGGACATATAGATCGCCTGGCCAGAGGGCCGCGCGGCGCATAACGGGAATCCGGTAAAGGCGGGCCAGCTGTCCCGCTCCGGAGCTCAGCCATACAACAAGGAGATCAGTACCATGCTCAAGAAATATCGTGTAACCGTAAACGGCCAGACCTATGATGTTGGTGTAGAAGAAATGGGTGGCCCGAGTGCACCTGCGCCAGCCCCTGTGGCCGCCGCCTCTGCCCCTGTCGCTTCTGCCCCTGCTGCCGCCCCCGCTCCTGCTGCAGGTGGCGCGTCAGGTGCCGGTACCGTTAAGGCTCCCATGCCCGGTACGGTTCTTGGCGTCAAGGTCAGCGCAGGACAGCTCGTAAAGCGAGGTGATGTGCTACTTATCCTCGAAGCCATGAAGATGGAGAACGAAATTTGTGCCCAGGGCGATGGTACAGTAACCCAGATCCGTGTACAGGCCGGCACCACCGTCAACACTGGTGATCCAATGATCGACATCGTGTGACGGGAGGCGGTAAAGGATAGCGTATGTGGCAAAATATCCTGGAATTTCTCCAGACAACCGGCTTTGCGGCCTTCAGCAGGAGTGACATGATGGTCTTCGGGTTCATACCCGGAGAGCTGATCATGATGATCACTGCCTGTGTACTCCTGTACCTTGGAATTGCAAAGAAGTTCGAACCCCTGTTGCTCGTACCGATAGGCTTTGGCATGCTCCTCGTGAATTTGCCTTTGGGTGGTATCATGACACCTCCGAATGGCAGTGAGAATGCTGGGCTTGTGTGGTATCTCTATCAAGGTGTAAAGCTAGGCGTGTATCCTCCCCTTATCTTTATGGGTGTTGGCGCAATGACCGATTTCGGTCCGTTGATTGCCAATCCCAAGAGTCTTCTTCTTGGAGCGGCTGCTCAGGTGGGCATCTTTGTAACCTTCATCGGTGCCAATCTGATGGGCTTTGACATGAATGCTGCCGCAAGCATCGGTATCATTGGAGGTGCTGACGGCCCAACGGCCATTTACCTTACCAGCAAGCTGAAACCTGAGTTGCTGCCGGCTATAGCCATTGCAGCATACTCGTATATGGCTCTGGTTCCAATCATCCAGCCGCCCATCATGATGGCCTTGACCACAAAAAAAGAACGTATGGTGGTGATGGAGCAGTTGCGCAATGTGTCCAAGACCGAGCGGGTGATCTTTCCGATCGCCGTAACCATATTGTGTGGTTTGCTCCTGCCTTCAGCCGTCCCATTGCTTGGTTCTTTGATGCTAGGTAACCTGTTCAGGGAATCCGGTGTCACAGCCAGACTTTTGGATACAACCCAGAATGCGTTGATCAACATCTTGACCATATTCCTCGGTGTATCCGTTGGAGCAACAGCCAGTGCAAGCAAGTTCCTTCAGGTCCAGACCCTGATGATCATCGGACTTGGTCTTGTAGCCTTTGCTATTGGAACTGCTTCCGGTGTGCTTTTCGGCAAGCTTATGTACATTACTTCAGGTGGCAAGGTAAATCCTTTGATAGGTTCGGCAGGTGTGTCAGCTGTCCCTATGGCAGCGCGGGTTTCACAGGTTGTAGGGCAGAAATGCAATCCTGGCAACTACTTGCTCATGCATGCCATGGGACCAAACGTAGCTGGCGTCATTGGCAGTGCCATAGCTGCGGGCGTCATGTTGGCATTCCTGTCCTGATCAGGGTTTTCAGATAGTTCCAGCCAACCCGCAGCCATCATGGTCTGCGGGCTTTTCAATGGGCTGCTGAAAGTACTGTCTGAAATGGCCTTCTGACGGTGTCTGTTGACGGCGCCTCAGTCGGTTCCCAGAAAGGCCTCCTTGCCGGGGTAGTCAAACATCCGTTTTGCGATATGAATCGGAACGGTAAAATAGACAGCCAGGGACTCGCTGCAGGCCTTTCCTTCGCCATCAAAGAGGGTAGTAAGTATATTGGCCTTGTTTCCATCCATACTCCGCAACCTCGACCTGAGAGTGATGGGACCTTTAGCTACCATCACGGGGGCTAGATAGGTAAGCGATAACCCTTGCGTGTAGCCTGCGGTACCAAGTTTTACGAAGACCACCCAGCTTGCTATTTCATCATGCAAGGCAGCCTGTATTCCGCCATGAAGCACACCCTTGAAGCCTTCGAAGTGCTCTTTGGGTTTCCATTCGCTGTATACCTCATCTCCATCTTCAAAGAATTCAAGGGCCAAGCCAATAGGGTTGTGCGGGGCACAGCCGAAGCAGTCATATTCATGGCCATTCAGAAATGGGTTTTTGATCGCTTTCATCGTGCCTCCTGCACAGAACCTTGCGGCACATCCTCTGGATTGCTGCAATAGACTGTATTAATGCAAAAACGCCGGTCTTTTTCAAGACCGGCGTCTGTTTTCTGCAATCGTTGATCAACGACCCCGAGGGCTATACAGATATCTGAAGTAATCCATGTCGGTGGTCAGGGTCTTGTTGAAGGTGGGCAGAGTCTGCTTGTAAGACTCCGTGGCCCTCCAGAAGTCGAAGAATGCCCTGTCCCTGCTGTATGCACCAGCATAGATGCTGGTGGCTTGCGCATCGGCCAGACCTTTTATGGTCTCGGCTTCTTCGTAGGCTTTTGACAGGATGGCGCGTTTTTCATTCTCCTGCTTGCCGAGCCACTCCGCTTTCTTGCCTTCACCGTGGGAACGGAAGGCCTGGGCTATCTGGCTGCGCTCGGCAATCATTCGCTTGTAGACGCTCTCTGTCAGTTCCTGGCTGTAGCGGATCTGACGGGGAACCACATCAATTATTTCGATACCATACTCAGGAGTCAGCTGGCGCGCAATGTTCAACATATCTGTGGATAGCTGCCGGCGGCCCTTTTCGATGATCTCATACGAGACGGCTGTCTGGGTCAGTTGCCGCAGGGAATCGGAACCTTCTGCATCGCCAGTCTCAAAGGTCTCACGGGTGGTGGACTCGGTTATTCCGTTTGTGTTCCGTACTGCTTCCCTGAGGTAGTTCGAGGAGATTACTGTTCTTACAGCGCTGTCTATTACATCATCAAGCTTGCTGTATGCCCCGTTCATGTCTGAAACTGCCTGATAGAAGATTACCGGATCAGAGATCCGCCATCGTGCAGTGGCATCGACCCAAATGAACTGGTTTTCCCGGGTAGGAATACGTTGGGCTTCACCGTCCCAGGCCATGATCTTCTTGGAATAGATAACAACATTATCTATGAATGGCATTTTGAACTTAAGTCCAGCATCGGTGTCTACTTTTATTATTTGTCCAAAACGGACAACCACTGCCTGACGCCCCTCGGCAACTACATACAAGGGTCCCATCAGGAAGATCACCACGACTAGAACCAGTATTGCCACGCCTACGCCAATAAGCTTTTTCATGGCTGGCCTCCAAGATTCTTGAGGGGTATGAAATTGCCTAATTCCCGGTCTATCAGGTCGGTACCGGTTTCCTGGACAAAAATTGCTTCCATCATCTCATAGTAAAGACGATCCCTGGTAACATCCGGAGCCTTGCGGTATTCATCATAGACCGATACAAACCTGGCTACATCACCGTTGGCGCGGTTAACACGCTCGGATGCATAGCCCCTGGCAATCTGTACCACTCGGTCAGCCTCGCCGCGGGCACGGGGAATTTCCTTGTTGTAGGCTTCCTTGCCTTCGTTTATAAGGCGGTTCATGTCCTGTTGGGCCATGTTCACATCTTCGAAAGCGGCTTGTACACCGGTGGGAGGCACAATGTTCTGGAGCCTTACTGCTATGATCTCTACACCCAGGCCGTAACCGTTCAAGGTTTCGTTCATCAGTTGGGTTCCGGCTTCTTCAATCAAGGTTCGTTGGGGACCAATGACGTCCAGTATGGTGCGATCACCTACCAGCATGTTTATAACAGACTGGCTTATGTCCCGTATCGTCTTCGGGCGGTCATCCATATTGAATAACCACGCTTTTGGATCCTTGATGCGGTATTGGAGGATCCATTCCACATCAACGATATTGAGGTCCCCAGTGAGCATCGTGGACTCTTCCGGGTAGCTTTGTTCTTCATACCGCGTCTGGACCCCTGCCTGAGCGGTGCGGAACCCGAACTGTTCAGTCTGGACCACCCTGGTCTTTACGTTGTAGTTCTGCTGGATTCCCAGGGGAAACTTGAAATGCAGCCCTGCGCCAACCGTTTTGGTATAACGGCCGAGGGTCAGTAGTACTGCCTCTTCGGTCTGGTCGACCACGAAGAAGCTTGTCGCAAATACGCCGATTATAGCTATTACGACAACACCCAGTATGATCGTTCCAAGCTTGAGCGGACCCCTGATCGGCGTCACGTTCCTTTCTGCCATCGGAACCTCCTTGTTTTGTTAAAAGTACCGCTGCAAGGCTTTTGAATCAAGTGAAGAAGGATCGAAGATGCCCTTAAGAGCCGATATAAATGCTGATGGAAGCGGTGCTATTACTTTGTGCGGAATTTCTGCACTAAAATCGACAGGGAACTCCAGTTGAACGCAGTGCAGCAAATAGCCCCCCAGAAGTGGGCTGCCTGCATATTTGGTGTCACCTGACAAAGGAAATCCATGGAAAGCGCATTGAACCCTGATTTGGTGTGTCAGCCCTGTTGCAATCCTGATAGCCACCAATGTATGCCTTGCACTTGCCGCAAGTGGAATCAGCCAGGTTTCTGCGATTGCTCCAGCATCGCCGTCAACCACAGTACTTGTTTTATCTTTTCCATTACGGAGCAGTCTATCCTCCATATAGAGCTTTGTTTCCAGCCTGCCATCGAGCAAGGCCAGATATTCCTTGCCTATCAGACCAGCCTTCATGGCTGCACTGAACGCTTGGGCGCCGATTATGCTTGCCGAGACAGCGAGGACGCCGCTGGTGTTGCGATCCAGCCGGTGCAATGGCGCAGGCCTGAATGACAACGATGATGATGGTGTTCCCGAAAAATAAGCTGTTGTGAGTTCATCAAGACCTTCTGATCCGTGGGTGAGCAAACCCTTGGGTTTATTGATGATTATCAGGTCAGGAGTTCTGACGAGTATCAAGGATTCAAGGAATTGGCTGTGTTTTTTATTCTGGCCTGGGTTTGGAAGTGTTTTCTTGTCTTCGTTTTCTGGTATGGGAACTATTCCTTGTGGATGTTTGACGATGATTTCATCTCCTGCCTGGATCAGATCAGAGCCTTTTGCCTTCTTTCCGGAAAGTCGTACTGAACCAGTCCTGAACATGCGGTAAAGCATGGACAGTGACAGTCCGGGAAACAATCTGCGGACTATCCGGTCAACGCGACGGCCTTGGTCATCGGGGCCAGTCTGGAATCTGTCAAAGGCACTCATGAGCTGTTATCCTATAGTCTTGGCTGGCCACGGTCAATGCTGACAGTGGAATTTGGACTTTTATGGCCTTCGGGCTTGACAAGAGGGCGGCTTTTAAAGGAAATTCCTGTAATGAATAGTGGCTATGAGGTCGGATTGACTATCCTGTTAAGGAATCCCGTTTTCCTCTCGGCCGTAATGAGTCTCTTCACCGCCCAGTTCGCAAAAGCTGTAATCGTTCTATTCCACCATAGACGAGCCGGGTTCAGGGAAATAATTGCGACCCTTATGTGGCGTACAGGCGGAATGCCGTCCAGTCATAGTGACTTGGTTATCGCCAT
>Ga0156623_1422_pt3 | contig 15401 bp, 9 predicted proteins | sample RifOxyC1_FD_110697 | JGI IMG/M metagenome (GOLD analysis project Ga0156623, IMG submission 110697) | Spirochaetes bacterium RIFOXYC1_FULL_54_7
AAGACTGGAGCCAAGGCCTCCGAGAGGCCGGTACCGCCTGGATAGCGGTCCCAGATATATATGGCAGGCACACCGAAGTGGTCATCCCGCACCCGCCAGGTAGCTCCCAGATCCGATGGATCACACATGAGCTCAGCCGGAGCAAGGCTTCGGGCAAGGTTCGTAATACCAGACAGGATGCTGGCCTTGGTCAACTCATCACCACAGGCTGCCAACGCGTCTCCGGCCGGGCTACCTTCCGGCAACAGCCACATCATGGCTCTGGTCTGCATCTCCTCCGGCGGAAGGTAGATTTCACCGTATCCGACATTCTCGTGGGTATTGAAACGTATCTTTTTGAACTTTTCTGCCTGGGATCTGACCAGTAGATCACCTACAACACGGGGCAGGATCGCTTCTCCGAAACGGTCGTCCTCGGACAAGACTTTCAGGTCAATCTTTACTACCGCATCGGTATAATAATTGCAGTTCCGCTCCTCTACCAGGCACTGCCGGTTCTCTATGTCCAGCTTGAGCACCATGTATTGGCGTCCACGATGAATGTATACAGCATCATCGAAGATCAGTTCCTTGGCACTTGGCCTGTCCATTTCGCCTATCACCGTGGAACGACCGGCGGTAACATCCAGGATTACTACATTGTCCGCGGTAGCCGACCGCAGGGATATCTTCTCTGCCGGATAACCGGCATCTGACCAGTACCATCGTCCGCCACTATGCCTGACCAAGCCATCTTCGGAAAGGAAAGACAAGACCTCTCCTATATCCTGCCCGAAGGTTTCGGCATCATGGAAGGGCAGTTCAAAGGCGGCACATTTCACATGATCGGTATAGATATATGGATTCTCCGGGTCTATCCGGGCCCGTTCAGCCGCGGTACCCAGAATCCGCTCTGGATGTGCTACCAGATACTGGTCAAGAGGTGAACTGGATGCCACATACACCGTAACCGACAAACCCTGGCGGCGGCCTGCCCTGCCAGACTGCTGCCAGAACGATGCCAGGCTGCCTGGCCAGCCAGCCATTACCGCCGCATCCAGCCCACCGATATCAATGCCCAACTCCAGAGCATTGGTGGATACAACGCCGTGTATATCACCATCGCGAAGGCCTCGCTCTATTTCCCGGCGCTCGTTGGGCAACAGACCGGACCGGTACGGTTCTACCCGGATACCCGAATTGTCCGTGTACAGATTGGCAAAATGCTGGTTCAGGTAAGAGGCGATTATCTCTACCCGCAGACGGGACCGTGCGAACAGTATGGTACGGATTCCGGCCTTCAGCAGCCGGATCGCTATATCCCGTGATTCCAGGGCTGAACTCCGGCGTATACCCTGCACTGGGTCCACCAAGGGTGGGTTGTAGAAAGCGACAAGCTTTCCTGCCCGGGGAGCTCCATTGCGCTCAATGGCCGATACCGGACGGCCTGTGAGGCGTTCAGCCAAGTCGGACGGATTGCCTATCGTTGCTGAACATAGAATGAAGGTAGGCCTTGAGCCATAGAAGGCCGCAATGCGCAACAGCCTCCTGAAAACATTGGCAACATGGCTTCCGAAGACGCCTCGATAGGAATGCATCTCGTCTACTACTATGTAGCGTAGACCAGTAAAAAAGCGTATCCACTTGGCATGGTTGGGCATGACACCGGAATGGAGCATATCCGGATTGGTTATCACAATTCTGGCTCCTTCACGGGCTGCTGCCCTTATGGCTTGGGGAGTATCCCCATCATAGGTCGCAGCCTTCACAGGCAAGTTGCCGGCACCGATCAAGGCGTTCAGCTCTGCCTGCTGATCCTGTGACAAGGCTTTCGTAGGAAAAAGATACAAGGCTCTGGCTTCCGGGTCATCGAGCAAGGCCTGGGCTACGGGAAGGTTGTAGCACAAGGTCTTGCCACTGGCGGTCGGCGTAACCACCACAAAATCCTTGCCGGCCCTTGCCATATCCCAAGCCTCGCGCTGGTGGGAGTACAAGCGCTCGACTCCACGACCACGCAGGGCAGTGGCCAGGCGCGAATCAAGCGAGGGTGGTAGCTCTGCGTACTCGGCCTCTTTCGGAGGCAGACGTTCAACCCGTGAAAAACAGTTGACCAATTCAGGATCAGTCAACATTTGCTCGATGAAATCGCTGGCAGGTTTTCGTATCATGGCTATACTATGATAGGGTATAGGACGCATTTGGTAAATCGTCATATAGCTGTTTACGGTCCGCAAGGCCACAACATAAAAGGAGGATCAACATGCATAACGTATTGGCCATCGTTCTAGGCGGAGGCAAGGGGACTCGATTGTATCCGTTGACCAAGGATAGGGCCAAGCCTGCTGTACCCTTCGGAGGCAAGTACCGGATAGTTGACATTCCAATCTCCAATTGCATCAATTCAGGCTTCAAGCAGATCTACATACTTACCCAGTTCAATTCGGCATCTTTGCATCTTCACATCGCCAAATCATACAACTTTGATACGTTCTCCAACGGATTTGCCGAGATTCTTGCTGCCGAGCAGACCCTGACCCATTCCGGCTGGTATGAAGGCACCGCCGACGCCGTGCGCAAGAACCTGGTGCATTTCAGGACCCAGAAACCCAGCCATTACCTGATTGTTTCAGGCGACCAGTTGTACCGCATGGATCTGGCCGATATGGTAGACCAGCACATCAAATCCGGTAAGGCCCTGACCATAGCTTGCACCACCGTAAGCAGGGAGGATGCCAGTGACTTTGGTATCATGAAAGTTGATGCCGAGAGCCGCATCGTGGAATTCCAGGAAAAGCCGGGACCAGTCAAGGATATCTCGGATTTCAAGGTTCCAAAGGAATTCGTCAAGGATCGCCGGAGCCACAAAGACTACCTTGCGTCCATGGGCATCTACGTCTTCGATGCAGCCCTTATGGAAGAAAGTCTGAGCGTCAAGGCTGACGACTTCGGCAAGGAAATAATACCGAACATCCTCAAGAAACAGGAAGTGAATGCATATATTTTCGAAGGCTACTGGGAAGACATCGGTACAATAAAGAGCTTCTACGAAGCCAACCTGAATCTTGCATCAATCTCTCCAGCCTTCAATTTCTATGATGAGGTCAACCCCATCTACACCCATAGGCGCAACCTGCCGGCATCCAAGATAAACTACAGTACCCTGAACCAGACCTTGACCGCCGACGGCTGCATCATCACCAACGCGTCCATCAGCAATTCAATCATAGGTATCCGTACCCTTATAGAATCAGGAGCCAGCCTTGAAGGCGTAGTATGCATGGGTGCTGATCATTACGAGAGTGTAGATGATAAGCAGAAAAATGTAGAGAAAGGGATTCCTCCCATCGGAATCGGCGGGGGTTCCATAATAAAGGGAGCCATCATAGACAAGAACGTGCGCATCGGATCCAATTGCAGGATAGGCATAGATCCAAAGCCACGTCCGGATGGGGAATATGGTAACCACTATATCGTGGATGGCATAATAGTGATTCCAAAAAACACGCTCATAGAACCCGGAACCACGATCTGACGGCATGAAGGCCGCCCTTCTCATTGTAGATGTCCAACGCTATTACCTCGATCCGGCATCAAGCTTTTGTGCCTATTCGGAGCAGCGTTGGCCAGGATCCACCGGGTATATCGGCAATAGGGTAGAAAACCTGGTCTTGCCCTCCATCCTCAGGCTACGGTCAGCCTTTGATACCGAAGGCTGGCCGGTAATCTATCTACGCCTGTGTGGAACCATGGAAGACCGTTCGGACCTTCACCGCTTCTTCATGAAATTCTGGGCAGATGCAGAAAGGGCGGGTTTCAGTGACTGTTATCCCCTTGCATCCGACCCCTGGGCTGCCGTGGCGAGTGCGATAAAACCCCGCACAGGCGATCTTGTGATTGAGAAAACAGGATTTTCGGGTTTCAACGGGACGGTATTGGAAGCGCAACTTCGGGCTTCTGGTGTCGATGTGCTGGTAATGACAGGCCTGGCTACCAGCCAATGTGTAGACACCACCGCGAGGGATGGTTCGGACAGGGGCTTTACGATTGTACAGGTGCATGACGCCCAAGCTGACTACAGCGAAGATGTACACCAAGCCGCCTTGTACGCATCCTGCGGTGTCTGCGGGGCAAATATCAGCAGTGCCGAGGCTGTATGTTCGGATCTTACTGAATATGTCAAGGGAACCAGAAGAACCGAGTTTTAATTGGCAGGTGCTGTAGTTGGCCGGACCCATAGTTGGATTGATTTTTAATTGACAGATGCACATGCGGACAGTAATACAGGTGTAAATGGAGACTGTATCCAGACTCAGTCGCGGCGTGCTGGAATTACAGACAGGAACAAGGGTTCATTTATTGGAGCCGGGTCTTGCCTGCCCAAGGCAATGAAGTAATGCCCATTCTCGTCAAGGCGATATGAAAACGAATCATGGGTCCCGAATTCATCTAGATTGGCCCTTAATTCATCTCCGTCTTCATTGAATAATGCGAGCACTACGTCGCGATCCTCTCCGCCCCAGGTCAGCCAGTACTCACCGCCAAGCTCTACAGGGCCATAGGCGAAGACAGTAAAAGCCGAAGGACCCTCATGGGCGGCCTCATCGACATAAGGCATAAAAGTGATAAGCTGATCACTTCTATTCCTGATATATTTTTCAAGTCTGAACCCGATTACTGCCGTTACCCGCTCACCGGGACCAGTGGCTAGCGGCTCAGGAGGTTCAGGCTCCGGAAAACTCGCGTACACCTTGCCATCGGTACCTGCATAAATAATGGAATCCGGTAGAATAACGGGATCACCTCCAGGCGGAACAGGCAGAGACAAACGCCAAAATTCCGAACCTGTGTTTTTGTCAAAGGCCGCAAGCATATCCATGGATACAACCTGCACCTGTCTGAGGTCATTCAGGATTGACAAAGGCTGCATACCGGTCTCGGCTATCCATAAAGTTTTACCCTTATTATCCATGGCCACAAGGCGACCATCCACAAGGATGGCAAAAATGCGGGTTGCATCCCTGGTAGCCTTGATGGATGATGAAAACCCGGCCAGATCCGAGCTTGCCATTACTCGTCCATCCAGAGCCTCACGAATTTGCAGATATGAATCTCCGCCAACATAAATGGCCATTCCTCCTGAAAGTAGTACCGGTCCTCCTGTGCTTTCCCACAGAGTGTTGGCATTCTGGCCATCAAGAGCCAATATCTTGCCATATGAGTCGGCTATGACAATTTCCAAAGGAGAACCAGAAACAACCACTGCACCGGAGATTTCAGTTTCAAGATTACGCAATACAATCACCGTATCATTCGTGATTCCAACCAACCGCTTGTCATCCATGATCATTACCGCACTGGTCGGTCCGGTAACACAGACACTGACAGGAAGATTCTCCCCGGCCATTTCCTGGCCAGACTGAAATTGACCGATCGATTGCTCCGTGGTCGATTGCTCCGTGGGTTCCAGTTCTGAAAACTCCATTCCCCCGTTGTGGAGCTTGTCTTTCCAAGCTTCTCGGGATGAGTAATATCTGGCAAAGGCCGTAAGATCGGGCGGAAGATACAGACTGGATGATTCATCCAACGGAATTGTGGTCAATCTTCCATCCGACCCCAGCATGAATGTGCTTTTTCCTGACAACCAGGCTGGAAGTGTACTGGAAGAATACAGCACTGACCCTCCCATATCACCTACGACCGTGAAACGCAATGGGACTTGGCCTGGTTCAACCGGAAAGAAACCAGATGATTCATGAATCCCCGGTTGGTCCAGTCCCTTCAGATTTGAGTCCAGCCGAGTTTCCGGGGTTTCAGGTACATCCGGCACTGCGGCTGGGGTGCCCATGCTACCTTGACCAAGGCCGCAGGAAACGATGAGCAACAGTATCATCAATGATGGCTCCAGGCTTTTCATGATCTTGATGGTGGCCATGATCAGTCTTTCCTGTCTTTCGTATCGACGGCGCTTTTTTCATTGATGGCAGTCACATTACTTCCCCCATCGGCATTGACCTCGCCGTGCAGGCTGGCATCCGCTTCGTGAACCACCAGGGAAGCCAGATCCGGATAACCACGGCCATGCAGCTGTGCAGTAAACGAGCGGGCCAGCAATACCCCGACAGCGACTTCACGATAGGCTCCATCCAGTGCAATACAAATACCAGCATGCGTAATATCGGCAGGTGAAGGAATGGATACTAAAATTGGAGGCACACTCAAGACTACAGGATATGCAGCTGAAAGGTCGGCCTCCAGTTCGGCTATGGCCTTGCCGGCATCAGACTCGTCACGTGGTATATAGATTCGCAGCCCCGGAAGCGGTTCTTCTACGTAGCGCACCGGCAATGGTGCATCACCGAAATAAGCAGCGGAGGCAGCCCTCAAGGCCCTGGCAGCTATCTGGAATGGAATCCCATATGATACTCCCGCTGCAACGATACGCACGGTCATGAGGGCTTTGAAGGCCTTCGATGGTGAAGGCTGCATGGCATATTCCAGGCTGAAGGATGGAGCGGCTGTTGTTCCGAGTCTGCGGGCCAACCAAGGAGCTGCTTCAAGGCGCAAGTCAACGGCAACGGCACGGCCGATAGCCGACCATGCTTCGTTCAGATCACGCTTTACGTCCTGGGCAAAACGTTCACCAGCCCAGCCTGGATTGAAGATCACCGGTCCATATACCGTATCAAGCAGTGCAGCCAGATACTTTCCGGCTTCAAGGCTTGCCTCCGCATGGGCAAGACTCCCTGGTTGCACGCTGGCAGCACGTAGCCGACTGGATCGCCATGATCCCAGAAGCTTTTCCGCTTCCATCAATTCCCCGGCAACAGATCTTGTGATCGAAGCTCCTGGGAAGGTCACAGGATTGCTTGAGGAAAGCTCAGGAGAAGGAACAGTGACAGAATCATCAGTGCCAGCAAGACTTTGGGCCGGCCCCTGTAATCTTGAAAAGTCCAGAAGGTTAAAAATCAAGTCGGGTTCAATCCCTGCCAGGTGCCTGAAAGCCTCGCGATCCCTGACATTCAAAGCTGACAGAAAGGCTAAAACCACGCGCAGGGGATTTGCCCCTCCATGTAGCAGTGCGACACTGCCAAGAGGATCAACAAGGTTCTTTCCCAGCAAGGTTTCAGAAACAGCAATGAATGCCGGTAAATGTGAGATCTGTATCACTCCATCATCACCTGACGGAATTCCGGAAGCAAGCATCACAAGTTCATTCAACGCTTGATGCCCCGCTTCAAGTCTATAATCTGTAACTGTACCGGTAAGGAAGCCATCAAGGACCTTGAACCAGGATGACAACCCGGCAAGCAGCTCGGGATGTTGTTCCGATGGCAGGCTGGCAAGTCCTTCCTGGGCAAATGTAAATGGAACCGATTTCGCCAAGGACAGTACAAGTACGAGCAGTCTGAAGACTTGGCGGATTATAAGCGACCCTCCCGGAGTCCATCAACTCCGATATCACGGGCAGCGGGAGCACGCAGGTCTACCTGCAGGCTGTCAGGTAAGGTCCAGGGCAAAGGAGAAGCTCCCCCGACACAGGCAGATGAAGCTGAGAGGCGGGGTAAACCCTTGTTGGTAGCCGTAAAGGTTTTGGCCGGTACCTCAATGAAATTGGGATAGCCGGGAATCGAATGGTTATTCAACTCAGCGAGAGAGCCAGATCTGCCACTTCCGGAAAGGAAGGCAGAAAAACCCCAGAGGCAATTGGCACTGACTGAAGTTGTCTGTGGAACGCTGTCTCCGGACGCAAAAAATGCCGAAGGTGAATCGACATTGAAGATTGAATTGACCAGGTTCAAGGTAGAGTCACGATGTTCCACAACGCTGAGGCGCTTGGCCTTTGCCAACACCGTAGCATGGGCAAGGCGAAGGCTGGATGAAGATCCTAGCCTGAACAATTCGGCTTCTCCCGACCAGGCTACATCACCAAACAGCGTGTCGGCAGTCAACTCCGCTGCGTTGAGGTTGACCAAGCGCAGCGTTGAAGCACCACCTTTTACGAAGAAAGCACTGCCGGACATTGAAATCCGGGTCCTACTCAGACTCAAGCCGGAAAAAGCAAGGCCGGGACTTGCATCCAGGCGCAAATCCTTCAGGGTGGATTGGCCGCCTACGATTCGCAGGGCATCAAAAAGGCTGACTGATGAATCACCAGTGACCGCCAGTCTGTCCAGCTTGCAGTCCGAATCTATACTGTCCAAGGCGCGACCTGTCACAACTGATGATACCGATATATCTGCCCCATCCACAGCAAGTTGACTTGATTCCAGTTTGATTACGGTTGCCTCAAGGCCACCTGACAAAGCCAGGGAAACCCGTTCGAAAATCAAGGATGCGTTTTTAGCGTCGATCAGGACTGAAACACCGGTTCCTTTTGCCAACAGCCCAACAGATTTCAGTTCAAGCAGGCCATTTTCTATCCTCAGCCCTGCAGTTCCTGAAGCCAAGGGTCGGCTGAAGCGGATGCTGGCAAATTCACGCTGGTTGGCTGTCCATTCCTGGGTAAAGCCCCCTAGAAGCCTGAGGCTACCATCAACCTGAATAGGACTGGCAAGAACATGGTTTCCCCGCAGATAAATTATCTTGCGACCAGTAGTTTGTGATACCAGCAAGGCTTCCTGCAAGGATGACAGAGGATCATCGGGTGTACCGGTGGCGCCGCTTTTACCTGCAGGATCAACATACAGGGATGAACGGTCAACCAGGACAGTTACTGGCTGCATCTCTGCCGAGCGGTTCCCGAAAATGTCTTCAGAAAAAGCCCTGACAACGTAGCGTTTCCTGCCATTGTCGGAACCGGGCAATACCACGGGGCCGGTATACTCCTGGAACTGTAAAGAACCGTTTTCAGAGACAGCCAGATAGACACAGGCATCATCGTTGGTTTTCCTGAGTGTGAGTACAAGGTCATCGGCACTGTATGCGGGAAGGTCCTGCGCCAGGACCGGTACTGGTGGAGGCTCGCGGTCCACAGTGAAGTCCAGGAAGCTCTCGGGCCCAACTGTTCCACTAGCATCGACAGCGGCCAGCCTGACTCTGTAGTGCACACGCTGTCCGGCCTTTCCTGCAAAGGACGTTGCATCTACAATGGCAGGGCTCCCGGATCCTGGTGGTGCTGGTTCCGATCCGTCCATCGTCATCTCGAAGCGGACCGTACCGTATGTGGCAAGCACCTGAATGGCCGGACCCATTCCATAGGTCAATCCTTCCTGAACACCGCTGATCACCGGAGCCTCCAGTCGGGGCAGTACCTGGACAGACAGAGAAACCGGAGCAGAACGGCCACCAGCATTGGCAGCCTGATACGACAACTCATATGGAATTGGACCACGAAATGGCAACAGAACCGGTTCTGTATAACGAGTATAAGCAGAACCATCCATGCTGAAATACAGCTCTGTCATCGATGGAGGCCAGCTCACAAGCGTAGCCCCGAAAGAGGTGGTAATCACTGGAGCGGGTGCCTTTGCTGGAGGCGCTGGTGGCCCACGGAAGGGAAACTCAGCCCGGATCGGACTGGCTTTTCCGGTTACAACCAATCCGCCACCATCTTCATATCCGTAACGAGCGGTCAGTTCCAGGTCATAACCCCACGGCACCGGGATTTCAGCGCTGGCACGTCCAGCTGAAGGTAATAGACGGACAAAGGAAGCCTCTGAAGGGACATTGCGGGATGCCTGCACCGAGATGACCGGAATTGTGCCCTCCGGAACATCCAGTATCACCGTAGGGTTTGCTCCGGGCTCTGCACCGACCCGTATGGAAAGGCCATCTACAGTATCAAGTATGCGCAGTTCGGCGGGATTCCACAGACCAGAATCGAAAGCTGGCAAAGAGGTAGCATCCATATTGGACAAACGCCATTTGGCGTAGGAAGGCAGGGATGAGTTGCCATGCTCATCCGTTGCATAGGCCATGGCGGTTACTATTGAACTCCCATCAGATGGAGCTTCCATGAATACTGGAACCGCAGGATTGAAGGGGATAAAAGACTCACCATTCATGGACAGCATGAAGCTGCCTTCGCCTTTCAACCCGACGGTCAAGGTATAGCCCACATCACCAGAGACTGGAAAGATGGTTGGTGCTTCTGGTGGCTGCCTGTCAATGACATACTCAAAACCGGCAACTTCACCAGTCATATTGGAAAGCAAGTGCAGTTTATAAGGTCTTTGTTCACCCGGAAATGCATCCAGCACCAGAACCCTGTCAAAGGGTCGCCAGGGAGATGAAGACGAAAACCTGAACATGTAGGTGCTGTCCAGAAAGGCGGGGTCGAGTAGAACGGCATGGGGATAGCTGCCGGAGGCAGGCAAGCTGGGCTTGGCAGCAGGTTGCATGGATGGAGCCTGGGTCTGGCTCTGAGCCTGGGCAAGGGAAGGAAGGGGGGTGGTAAAAGCCAAGGCCAGAGGCATCAGGACAGCCATCAAGACTGGAAGATGCCCAGCCCTGACCTGGGAAGACCACCCTGGGGACATCAACTCTTGAGCACCGAAAGGATCTTCTGAAGTTCTGGATCCTCTGGATAGTAATGGGTACGAAGTTCATCATCCGTGAGGCCAACCAGTTCGTGGCTCATGTAATGAATCCATTTCTCATCCCCTGGAACCTTGATCTCGTGAAGCCTGCACCAGTAATCCGGCCGGATCGGCAACTGCTCGCCACGGTAACCTATGATTTTGTAATCATGGACCGCTATCTTGAAATCCCTCCGGGGGACACCCTTGCCAAGAATGACCTCGGCTAGATGGTTAATGGTTCTGCCGGAATCATAGATGTCGTCAACCAGCAGAACCTTGTCGCCATTGCGCAGGTATTCGGGGCTGTAGGTCCAGCCATCCACCCTGACCTGGTCGTTCTGGTGTACATCGGAATAGGACCTGGCTACTACAGCAGCGTACAGCACCGGTTTGGATTCCCGGCGCACAGCCTTGAAATATTCGGAAATCACGTTGCCAAGATAGGCACCACCGCGGAGGGAGACGTAGATCACATCGGGGATAAACCCGTCCATGTGGATGTGGTGGGCCAGTTTCAGTGCGTTGTTGCGCACCTGGTTATAAGATATGAATTCCTTGCTCATAAAAACCTCTCGGCATCCAACTCTAACATCACTTGCGTACGAGCGCAAGCGTGGTCAGGGTCTGACCGTCACGGATCACTGTAAACTGGATATTCCTGGCGGATGTATCATTGAGGAGCCTGAAGAAATCAGCCAATGATGCCACAGGCTTTTCGTTGATATGGGTTACCACATCACCTATCATCATGCCCAGTGTGGCCGCAGGACTGCGTGCTACCACGCTGGATATCAGGATACCCTTGGTCGCTGCTGGCAGTTTCCTGGCTTCCAGGACTTCGGGAGTAAGGCGGGCAGGTTCAAGTCCTGGCCACAGCTTGCCATAATCCGCTGCATTGGCTTCCTTGCGCTCTTCTATCGTAACCTTGATGTCCATGGTTTTGCCACTGCGGATGATGCCGAAGGTTGCCTGCCGGCCTACGGGAAGATCGCCTACTATACGAACAAGCTGGTCTATGCTGGCCACTGGGCGGCTATCTATGGCCACAACAAAATCGCCTGGCAGCATTCCATTTTTTCCGGCAGGTCCGTCAGAGAATACATTGCCTATCATGGCACCCCGTCGTTCGCCCAGGCCAAGCTCGGCAAGAGCTTGCTTGTCTGCATTTGAAAGGAGTACACCGAGCCAACCATATTTTACGGAACCTCCCGAGATGATATCTTCTATCGCTTTTTTGGCATTGTTGACGGGAATCGAGAAACCGAGACCTACACTGCCACCGGTGGTAGATGCGATCCATGTATTGACACCTATGACCTCGCCCCTGATGTTGGCCAGTGCTCCACCCGAATTGCCCCTGTTGATGGCTGCATCGGTCTGGATGAAATCACTAATGTTTCCATCCGGCCCGCCATTTCGCCCGATCGCGCTGATTATACCCGTAGTAACGGATGAAAACAGGCCGAAGGGACTTCCGATAGCCACTGCCCAGTCACCCACCTTCAAGGCATCGGAATTGCCGAGGGTAGCTATCCGGATATTCTGGTCCTTGGTTTCAAAGGAGACCACAGCCAGATCACGACGAACATCGGTTCCCACTATGGTTCCACTGAATTCACGTTCGTCATACAGCTTGATGGTGATTTCCTTGGCGCCAGCGACCACATGGTTGTTGGTTAGCACGAAGATCTTGTTCCCGGTCCTGCGGACGATAACGCCCGATCCCAGTCCTCTTTCCTCGAACTCCCTGGGAGCAGGATTTTCATCAGGTGCTGCCTCTGGATCGCCGAAAAAGAATCTCCAGGGAAAGTCCGGGCTGGGAGAGACGGTTGACGTTCCCAGGGTGTTGAGCTCCACAACCGAAGGCAGAACCGTTTCTGCCACATAGTTGAAGGCAGTCTGCAGGGCTTCAGCATGAACCAGGGCTGACTCCTGGGCAACTGACGGAGGACTGGCAGTTTCGGCATGGACCACAGCGGAACTTCCGGATTCAATCCCGCCAGCCAGGATGGTAAAGGCTCCAGCGAAGCCGATCATCATCCCCAGCACAACCAGATTAATCAGGAAAAATTTGCGGGAAAACATTTTTTTGGTAAGGGACATATCTATGACTCCTTGAAAACGAAAAATCAGGCAGGTGTCCGGCACCGGACACGTATTAGTGCCATACTTGATAATAACTAAAAAAACAGGAAACGGTTACCATCAGCTTGCGGTATTCCAATAGTACATGCCCGGTGAGACCAGCATTACCAGTATGTGAGAATCTCAACACCAGTTTCGGTCACAAGCACGCTGTGCTCGAAGTGGGCAGACAACGACTTGTCACTGGTAACGACAGTCCAGCCGTCATCAAGTTCCTTTACCCCATCACCTCCGAGATTGATCATTGGCTCTATTGCCAGAACCATGCCTGCCCTCAACCGTGGGTTGGGACCGTTTCCGACATAATTGGGAACCTGGGGATCCTCGTGCGGAGCAAAGCCTACACCATGCCCACAATATTGTCGTACAACACCATAACCATTGGCTTTTGCATGGGAATAGACAGCCCGCGAGATATCATGGATCCGTCCGCCGGGTTTGACGGCAGCGATGGCGCGATCCAGGCATTCACGAGTTACCGCAAGCAGCCTATCCGTCCCGGGAGCCACCGGCGGCAAGGCAATGGTTATGGCTGCATCACTGAAGTAGCCTTCCAGATTTATACCGCAATCAAGTCCGATAATATCTCCCGGGCGCAATACCCGCTTGCCGGGAATGCCATGAATAACTTCGTCGTTAACTGAGGTACACAGGCTTGCCGGGAAGTCCATGTGATCACCGGAGGATGGATAGCCGAGAAAAGCAGGAACTCCACCATGCTCTTCGATAAAAGCCTGCGCCTTTGTATCCAGTTCAAGGGTTGTAATGCCGGGGATCACCATTTGCCGTATGTAGGCAAACATTTCTGATAGTAGTTTACAGGATTTACGTATACCCGCTGACTGCTCTTCATTCTTTAATCGTATCATCATCTATCCTTTCGGCGGCCAGTGCTGCCTAAATTGCCTATCGATCCGGAAGCCGGCGCAAAGCTGCCATCGCTTCATGGTTGAAAGCATCCATGCTCAAGGCCGCATTGTATACATTGGTTGCGGCGGACAACTCGCCTGCTGCCACCAACGCGTCACCTGCACGCACCATGCTCCGAGCCCTGACATCAGTTGACGCCACATCAGTCGCGGCCATCATGTAATAAGTGGCAGCTTCTTTGTAACGTCCCGAAGCGGCTAGCAGTGCGGCCATGGTATATGAAACTTCAAAGCCGGGTATCATCGGGCCACTACCCTCAAGCGATAGGATCGCGGCATCAAAGTCAGCCGTCAAGGCCATGGAAACAGCGTCCCAGAACCAAGCCCTTGGGACAGCCACTTCCCGCCAGCCATTGAGGGACATGAAACGCTTCCATGAACCTGTAGTAAACAAGGCTGCCAGAGCGGAATCCATAGCTACAGTAGATTCAGGATACGCTGCAGCCAGTTCGATGGCAGCCAGGGGCAGCGACTCCATTCCGGCAAGGGCAAGACGGGCTGAAGCCTCAGCCTCATTTCCTTGCTTTAATCCAGGATTCCTGAAATATGACTCAGCGTTCTCGGTGGATTCCTGCCTGGCCAGCCACAATCCATACTCCATAGCTGCAGTATTGTCTTCAGGAAAACGATCACGCATCAGGGCATACCAATACCCGGCCTCGGGATTCCTGGCTGGAGCAACCGGTGACAGGGGAAGACGGTCCGTTTCTTCCGGGATGGATGTTTGTTCTGCCAGCCGTGCTACAGCTGCATACGGTTTCCATGAACGCAGGGGATGTTGTTCTATGAGCTCTGCATAGACTGAAGTAGCCAAAGCCATGCGTCCTGTCAGGAAAGCCGAATCGGCGTATACCGCCAGAGCCTCGTAACTGGAATCAGGGGGTCCAAGATTCAAGATCAGATCCAGAAAACCATGATGCCACAGCAAATCAATGGCCGGTCGAAGTACTCCGACAGCACCACTTGCGACATATTCGTCCATCATGAATCGCGCTGATCCGACATCTCCGGACTCCAAAGCCATGAGTATGGCTTCATACAGGAATTCGGTCATGCCTGTCGCATCATAGGCTAGTAATAGCAGGGATCGATCCTGACCATGCTGCCATGATGCCTGGCCAGCATGTTTTGCCCTCACAAACGTCTCTGCAAACTCCAGATGAAACTCAGCAGGAGGCAATACTCCTTGAAAAAGCCCGAAGGCATCATCAAATCTACTGGCTTCCAGAAAGGCATCAAGAGCCGCCAGTCCGACTACCGAAGAAGCACCACTGTCCAGAATCAAGCTTGCTGTATCGGCAGCCAGTATGGGGTCTTGAAGCCTGGCACGTTTAAGCAGACGCAGTTTTTCCGCGCTTGTACCGGCAAGGGCTGCTGCTCCTGCGAAGGTATCGGGAGTGGCCAGTGGCCCCAAAGCATCGATCCTGGCAAGAAGCAGGTCAAAGGAAGCAGGTTGCTTGGCACAGCCAGGCAGGATGGCCATGGTCAAGCCCGCTGCCAAGGCGAAAACCGCCTGCTTCATCCAGCCCACTGTCCGGCGCCTTTCAGGCGTTGGTCGCCCGACCCTTCCAGATGGCATCCAGTACGCCGTTTATGAAACGATATGAATCTTCAGCTCCGTATTCTTTGGCTATCTCGATGGCCTCGTCTATGGTTATCTGGGCTGGTATGTCGCTCTGGTACAGTATCGAATACACGGCCATGCGCAGGATGGCTACATCGACACGTTTCAGCCGCTCGAAGCTCCAATGTTCCAGATGTGCCGCTATGGACTTGTCAACCTCGGCCATGTTTTCCAAGGCTCCGGACACGATCAACCCGGCGAAGG
>Ga0156623_1030_pt2 | contig 14473 bp, 10 predicted proteins | sample RifOxyC1_FD_110697 | JGI IMG/M metagenome (GOLD analysis project Ga0156623, IMG submission 110697) | Spirochaetes bacterium RIFOXYC1_FULL_54_7
GAGGTGGGGGGCAACCAGAACGATGTTGAAGCCTATGCCACTGCAGCACAGAAGACAAAGCATGCCTTAGGTGCTGATTCCTGGCTGCTGGCCTACCGACAAAAGATGGAAGACTGGCAATTTCTGACCGCTGATCAGGAAGGGCCAATTGGCCTGGAAGCTAGTTATCTGAAGCCCTTGCTGGAGCTTGTGAAGGGGAATACCCAGACCTTCGACGGTCCGGGAGGGAACTGGGCCGTAGCCATAGCAGTAGCAATCGGCAAGAAAGAAGACCCCTCGGCCATTCTAGCCCTGGGAAGGACTGAGCAACGCTTTACCCAGAACGAATCGTCTTGCCTGAAGGGTATTGCTGAGCTTCTGGAACCGATAATCGAAGCCAGGCAGACTCGTTCCAGGGATGAAAACCTCCGGGCGATTTCTGAAAAAGCCCTTCGCAGGAACGAGGAAAGGTTGCGCACCTTCTTCGAAGAATCCCGGGACATGATCTACATGGCCAACGCCAATGATGTAGTAGCAAGCATCAATAATGCTGGCCTGCGCCTGTTTGGTACAACGGATCGGTTCGAAGTACTGGGTAGACCCTTCTCGCGTTGGGTCTACTCACCCGAAGACAGGAAGCATTTCCTGGAAAAGATACAACTGGACGGTTTTGTGGTTGACCACGAGATCATCCTCACGCGAATGGACGAAACCAAGCTCCACTGTGTAGAAACCGCCCAGGCAGTAAAGGACCGTGATGGACAGATAATCGAAATACAGGGAATAATCCGGGATATAAGCGAACGCATAGCCATGGAACGGAACATCTGGGCCATGAATATAGAACTGGCTGAAGCAAACGAGAGGCTCAAGTCCACACACAAGAGAATGGTCCAGCAGGAAAAACTGGCATCCATAGGCCAGCTCGCCGCCGGTGTTGCCCATGAGATAAACAACCCTTTGGGATTCCTTAAAAGCAATCATACCACCCTCCACAGCTTCCTCGCCACACTTCATGAAGCATGGAGCAAGGCCTGTGCCCTTGATCCGGAGGGACATGAACACATAGCCGCGGATCTTGACCTTGACTATGTTTTTAACGAGATAGACTCGCTGGTGGCCGAGTCCGATGACGGTTTCGGCCGGATCATGGCCATTGTTAAAAACCTGCGCAGTTTTGCCAGGATAGATGACCATGAACCCCTGGGACCCTATGATCTGGAAAAAGGCCTTGAGAGCACCCTGGTAATGGCCAGGAACGAGATCAAGTATGTAGCTGAGGTTGAAACCGGATTCTGCGGAGTGCCGAAAGTGCAGGCCGTCGGGGGCTCCATAAACCAGGTACTACTCAACATTCTGGTCAACGCCGCCCAGGCCATAGCCAGCCAGAAACGCGGCAGCCTGGGACGTATCCTTGTGCGGACGGCGGTAAACGAAGGCAGGGTAATATGCGAAATAGAGGATGATGGTCCCGGGGTACCGGATGACATCAAGGATCGCCTGTTTGACCCCTTCTTTACCACCAAGCCCGCCGGCAAGGGCACTGGCTTGGGATTATCCCTCTCTTATGACATCATCGTGAACCGGCATCAGGGTAGTCTGACGGTTGCCGACTCTACCCTGGGTGGCGCCTTGTTCAAGATCGAGTTACCCGTCAATCTGGAGTATGAGGCAAGCACCGGCTGAACGATCGAGATTGTCTTAGCCACTGGCTTCCTGCAGCCACGCAGAGCTCTGATTCAACGTTTTCATGGAGCACGTCTGCGTACCGGCAGGATCTGGCCATGGTCGGCCAAAGGGCTCCCGACCCGTCTGGACCTGGCCTCTTCCTGGAAATAATCCTGGGCCGAGAAGGACTCTTCCCCATCCGAGGGCAGCAAGCGTTTCCAGAGTCCGGATGCCGAGAGCACCCTTGCCTGGCAGTTATCCACAAAATAAGACATGAGAAGATCGTAGACCCTCTCCCTGGCCTGCTCCCCGCACACAGGAAACATCAGTTCTATGCGGCGTTCCAGGTTTCTGGGCATCCAGTCCGCGCTTGCCAGAAACAGCTCTTCCGAGCCTCCATTCCTGAAGTAATATATTCTTGAATGCTCCAGATAGCGTCCTACTACGGATACCACTTTGATGTTGTCGGACCGGTGCTTTAATCCAGGAATCATCAGGCAAACGCCACGTACATTCAACAGTATCCGTACTCCGGCAGTGGAAGCCCGGTACAGGGCATTGATGATATCGACATCCGTCAGGCCATTCATCTTGGCTGCTATGAAACCAGGAACCTCCGGTGTACTCCGCTCTTCTTCCCGTTTTATCATGCTCAGGATTCGCCGCTTCAGATCAAAAGGTGCCATGGACAACACGGACAGGCGCATGACTGCGGATACACCAGTAAGCATGTTGAAACAGGCGCCCACATCCTCGCAGATCCCTGGATTGGCCGTGAAGTATGAAATGTCACCATACAGGCGGGCTGTCCTGTCATTGTAGTTGCCTGTGGAGAGGTGGGCATAACGCCGTACGATTCCATCCTCTTCCCTTCGTACCACCAGACACATCTTGGCATGAACTTTCAGCCTGGCCACGCCATACACGACTATCGCACCGGCCTGCTCAAGGCTGCTGGCCCAGGCCATGTTCCGCTCCTCATCAAAGCGGGCTTTGAGTTCCACAACGGCTGTAACCTGTTTGCCGGTCTGGGCAGCCTTGGTAAGAGCCTTGATGATCGGAGAATCACCGGAAGTACGGTACAGGGCAATCTTGATGGCCAGGACCGCAGGATCACCGGCGGCAGTCTGTATCAGCTGTTCGACCGGGCGGAAGGATTCGTATGGCAGGTGTACAACAAGGTCACGCTTTCGCAGCTCATCCCAGATGGTGTTGTCATCCGATAGTGCCAGGGTCTCGACAGGTTCACACTGTGGAAAGCGGAGACGATCGAAACCCTTGTATGTAGCCAACTCCATGAAACTCTTGAGGTCTATGGGACCGGGAAGGGTGTAGACATCGTCTTCGCCCAGTTCCAAAGCCTTGGCAATCATCGTGCTGATCGTAGCGGAGTCTCCGGAGAGGGTGATACGGACCGGCCAGGAATTCTGGCGGTTAACCAGGATCTCCTCCATGGCAGCTACAAAATCATCGTCCCGGTCTTCATCAACTCCTATGTCCGCATCTCTGGTGACCTTGAACAAAGCCCGTTCCCTGGTGAGGTACCCGGGGAAAAGACGATGCCCAAAGGTGAGCACTATATCGTCAAGAAGTGCTATGCGCAGGCAGCCATCATCCGTTGGAGGCAGGCGGACAAAACGGCCGAAGTTTGGGGGCAACTGAACTATTGCCAGGGGCTCGTCCCCGGAGTCAGGCCAGAAATCCTCAGGACTGTCCCGGCTTTCTTTCTCCAGAAGAAAGGCAGCGTGTATCCGCAGGTTGCCGGTAGACGGGAAATGCCCGGCATCATCGGATGGCACCGCAAGAGGCGTCAATGACGGAGCCACCTGCCCGCTGAAATATGTCTCCAACCATCGTGAGGTTACCCCGTCGTAGTCTACTGGCCGGATCACCTTGAGGCCTTCCGCAGTCAGGGATGGCAGTATTTCATCCTCCAATACCGTGTACTGTCGCGCGATCAGTTCCCTGACCCGTATGCTTATCCGGGATAGTACCTCCTCACGGCTTAGGCCTGAAATATCCTGATCACGCAGACCCTTGCGTAGCATGGCTTTTATGCCCGCCACCCGGACCATGAAGAATTCATCAAAATTACTGGAGACTATGCAGAGGAATCGAAGTCGTTCCAGAAGGGGATTGCTTTTTAACAAGCCTTCTTCGAGCACCCGGGCATTGAACTCAAGCCAGGATAGTTCACGGTTGAAGAAGCCCGGGCTGGTTTTCTGTCCACTCATATGACCACCACCTTGTATCCAAAGACATCTTCGAAGATGTCTCCTTTTTCAATCAGCGAGAGCCGTTCCATGGACAGGTCACCTTCGCAGTCGGTCTTGAGCAACAGGTGATCCTCTTTGAGTTCCAGGCCTTCCAGCGTCAACCGCTGGGTATGCCCCCTGTCAAGGGCATCAGCCACGCGCAGTATGGCAGCCAGCTTCAGTACTATGGTGCGGTCTTCCCTGGACAGACTCATGTAGTTGATATGGGAAGGCGATGGACCAGCCTTCCGGTGATAACGGACAATATTTGCCACGATCGTAAGGTCTTCCCGCTGTAAACCGAAAATCTCGCTGTTCCTGACTATATATTCTGAATGATAATGGTGGCCATCGGCCTTGATGAAGGTGCCAATGTCATGCAGCCAGGCTGCGGCTTCAAGGAGAACCCGCTCCCGCCGGCTCATGCCATGCAACTCTGCCAGTTTGTCGAAGAGGAACAATCCGTGGGCGGCTACATTCCTGGCATGCTCCTCGTCAAAGTGGTAACGTCTGCCCAACCCGATGGTAGAAGCGATGACCTGGGTGTGGATCTCGTCCTCGATCTCACCACCTTTGCCCCCTGCTATTGCGACCAGAAGACCTTCACGCATGCTTACATTGGGTACAATCAGCTCCTCGGCCTTGGTGCGCTCCAGGAAGAGCCCTATGATCACCAAGCCCGGCACCAGTGATTCTGCCTGGTCGTAGGGCAAGTGGTATTCCGAGACAATGGCATCGACGCTCATGCTACGCAGCCGGTCTATGACGGCCACGAAGGCTGCCTTGGGTATGACGCGGTAATCCTCCCTGCCTTCTATGCCAGCTATCCGGGCGGCAAAGCGTGCGTCGTGTCCTATGACGATGAAGGATTTGACCCCCCCGAGAGGCAACTCCTCTTCCATGGAATCACAGGCATTTCGTACGTTGTCAGCCAGGAAGCGCATCAAGTACCCCGTAACGCCCATGGCCGCCCTGGACTGTTCGTCCACCCGGACAGTTCCGAGGCGCAGGGAGTGGGCGGCTACAATACGCCCCTTGCGGAGCAGCATGAGTTCGGTTGAACCGCCCCCCACCTCGATGATGATGGAATTGGATCGGGCAAAATACTTGGCATCGTTGCCAAGGGCGTACTGCACCGCAAGGTACATGTAGTGGCTTTCTTCTATGTCCTCGACAATCTCGACTTTGAAACCTGTTCTGAGGGCAACCCGGTCTATGAAGGCATCGCGGTTCTCCGCTTCACGGATGGCACTGGTTGCCACCACCCGTGCCGACTCGGGTTTGATGCCGTACGACCTGAGCAGTTCGCGTATGCCCCTGAGTACTGCTATACTTTCACGGATGGTATCCCTGCTTATTGAACCACTGGCAAAGGCATCCCTGCCCAGGGAAACAGGTTTTCCAGCCCGCTCCAGAACTTCGTATATACCTGTATCGAATATGTTTGCGATTATGGCTCTGATGCCGGTAGAGCCTATCTCTATGACTGCTTCGGTCCTGACGCTCACGGTGCCTCCAGAGGATGCCGGCTGCCGGATACAGCCATAAGGAATCAGTATGGCGAAGCATTGGCTATCATTCAAGCTCGCCTGCCTTATCGCCTGGCATAGCCCCTTGCATTACGGACGTGACAAGACACCCGATTATTGGCTATAAATAGTCCATGACTTCCAGATCTCCCCTACGAAAACCTTTCACTGCCACCAGAATCGCAGGCTTCCTCTCCTTGTTCCTGCTTGCCTCGATCTTTGGTTCGTGTACCAAGACCATTGGCTGGGGTGTTGTCCTTTGGCCTCCGGAGGACTCCGCTCTGGAGTACGGCACCGCTGCACCTGTCCTGTTCAAATCCAATATCACAAAAACCTACGCTATCCGCCTGCCGGATTCCAAAGAAGTGGAGGAACTGGAACTGTGGCGGATAGACCTGTACCAGAATCGCAAGACTGCCGAAACCGCCGCTGAAGCCTATGCCGATCTTGCCCCGGTTTTCGGGATAACCGCCAGGGACGGATTGCTTCTGCGTGACAAGCCAGAAAACCTTGGAATCCAGGTCTACCGTCTTCGCCTTGACCAGGAAATAAAATTGCTTGGAAAAGTCAGAGGGGCGTTAGTCGAGACCGGCGGTGTTCCTCTGCCCGGTGACTGGTACCAGGCTCTGGCGGAGGACGGCACCACAGGCTATGTCTTTTCCAACCAACTGATTTTCTGGAACAGGAACGAGGAAGACAGACCGAGTGCAGCCACCAATGCTCCACGACTGGATATCCAGATAGCCGAGCTGTTCGGTCCGGTCTGGAGACCGGATTATTTCATACCCATGGCTGATTCAGGTGAAGTGGATCTCCGCTCGTACCATCCCCGATTCGGACTGTTTGCCGATGCCACACAGCGGATCGTGCGGGTGGAACGCCCGGGTTTTTCAAGGGTATACCGCTACACCTCGATTACCCAGGCCGCCGATGGTACCTTTGAACTGGTTCCCACAGGAGTGACCATCCACTTCAACCAGTCCGGTAACCTGGTGCTTACCCCGCCGGCGTCCGACCCGTCCGCGGTACTCCTGGCCAGCAGTGATCCAGCCAATCCCGATGTTCCCTTCACGGTTACCTTCAACAAGCAACGTGATGAACCGCAGACGGTCATCCTTGCAGAGGAACGCAGGCGGCTTGCCAGGCTGGGAACCCTGGTGGCCGACGGTGAACGATTTGAAAGCGAGTTCTTCGGTGTCCTTATCATGACCCGGTCAGCCCGTTTCACCTGGGTAGGTACGGAAATCCTGGTTCCATCAATTATTCCCGAAGGTGCCGGAGAAACCGGTGCCATATTGATGGACACCTTCCTGTCACCCGAACTTGCCCTTACATGGGACGGAGCCTTCTCGCTCCTGTTTGACAGCGAGAAACAGCCCAGGATCACCTTTGCCTACCGGGCTACTCCGGACGGTCTGGAACTGGCCCACTTGCCTCCTACAATGATAACCGAGGCAACCGCCTCATCGCCAACTGAGCTGACCTCGATCGCTAACTTCATCAGGTACCGCTGAGCCATGGCCTTTGTACAGTTCAGCGGGGTCTCCCTGGCCTTCGGGCCGCGGGATATACTCGTCGAAGCGGCCCTCTATCTTGCAGAAGGCACCAAGGCTGCCCTTGCCGGACCCAATGGCGCAGGCAAGACCACCCTCATGCGCATCGTCATGGGAGAAATGATTCCCGATTCAGGCTCACGGGCAGTGCAGAAGGGTACCCGTATATCCTATCTACCCCAGTCCGGCGCTGAATATACCGGTTGCACAGTCTATGAGGAGGCAGAGAAGGCTTATGGCGCTGTTGAATCCCTGATCAATGAGAGGGATGCAATCGGAAGTACACTTCAGGATCTCCTGGAAGGCGACCCAAAACTGGAAGGCCTGCTGGACAGCTACCATCACCTGGATGAATCCATAAACGGTTCGGGATACTGGCGGCGCAAGGACAGGATACGTGAAGTTCTGGAAGGACTTGGCTTTGTAGAGCAGGATATGGACAGGATGGTCGACGAACTGTCCGGCGGCTGGCAGATGCGTGTAGCCCTGGCCAAGGTGATACTCGAGAATCCTGACATCATGCTCCTGGACGAACCAACCAATTATCTGGACATAGAGGCCAGGGACTGGCTTGAAAGCTTCCTCAAATCATATGCCGGTGGATTCGTGGTAGTTTCCCACGACCGCTCCTTTCTGGACGCTACAGTAAAAGAAGTGTACGAATTATGGAACGGCAAGCTGTCCCGCTACCCGGGCACCTACTCGGGCTACGAAAAACAGCGTGCCCAGGAGCTTGAGACCCTCTTCAAGTCCTGGGAAGCCCAGCAGGAAGAAATAGCCAAACTGGAAGATTTCATCCGCCGCTTCCGCTACCAGGCCTCCAAAGCTGCCCAGGTGCAGAGCCGGGTCAAGCAGCTGGACAAGATTGAGCCCATAATCGTCCCGGAGGGCATGAAACGTGTGCATTTCAGTTTCCCTGCCCCTCCACACTGCGGCCGCATTGCCCTGACTCTGGAAGGGATAAGGAAATCATACGGCGACAAGAGGGTGGTGGACGAGCTGTCCGCCACTGTGGACTCCGGAACCAAGATAGCCTTCGTCGGGCGCAATGGTGCCGGCAAGTCCACGTTGATGCGACTTATCGCGGGTGTTGACAAAAAACACGAGGGAACCATCCGCTATGGCACCGGTATCAGCGTGGCCTATTTCTCCCAGGACGTCTCCGACTCCCTGGATGAAACCCTGACCGTTGAACAAGAGGCCGAGGCCTCCTGCCCCACTCCCCTGCTTCCTGGCATCAGAACCATGCTAGGCGCCTTCCTGTTCAGGGGCGACGATGTACACAAACCGGTAAAGGTTTTGTCGGGTGGTGAACGCTCAAGACTGGCTCTGCTCAAGATGCTCCTGCACCCGGCCAACCTCCTGGTCCTGGACGAGCCGACCAACCACCTGGACCTGGACTCCAAGGATGTACTGCTGGACGCCCTCAAGCGCTTCACCGGCACGGTGCTTTTTGTATCCCATGACCGTTTCTTCATAGAGGGATTGGCAGACCGCGTGCTGGAGCTGTCATGCGGCTCATCCCCGCGCTTGTTCTACGGGAATTACCGGTATTATCTGGACAAGAAGGCTCGTGAGCTGGCAGGCAAGCCGGATTACGATCCAGGCCCTGTTGTGCAGCAGGGACCAGCATCCCAGTCCAGCCTCAGGGCACAACCGGGACAGTCCGGGAATCCTGCGCAGACTGGCAATGCAGGCAGTCAGGCGGGCAATCATACAGGACCTGTCCTGCCACCCATGGACGCCAAGACAGCCAGGGAACTGGACAAGAAGCGCAAGGCCGAGAGGAACCGCCTCCAGAAACGGGAGAGCGATTTGCTAGGCAGGATAGGCGAGCTGGATGATGAAAAGGCCGAGACCGTGGCAGCCATGAGTCTGCCAGGAAACTATTCGGACGGTGCCCGCATGAGAGCCTTGCAAGCCCAGGCCGACGAGATAGAGGCGGCCACCGCACGTCTGTCCTCCGAGTGGGAGGAGACGGCGGCCGAACTTGAGGCCTACGCCGATCTCCAAGGCTGAAAGCACACCCCCTAACAGTAAATTAATAGGTTCCTGATTCCAAATCAATCAGCCATCATTATGCTCATACCATGGAACCAGGCATTGTAGATCATTTCGATATTGCAAGGCAACGCAGGAAGGTCTTTCCCGGAAGCGGTACTCTGGAATCCCTTACGGGCTCCGAATACACCTTGGCTCCGGATGAAATGATAGCTACTGCGGTCAAAGTCCTGGACGCCAGTCCGGCACTTCCGGGAATCCTGATATTGGATGAAGGCCGGCTTCTTGGAGTACTTTCCAGGCAACAACTGTATGAAACCCTGGCACGCCCCTACGGTGTTGCCGTCTACATGAACCGTCCCATAAAGGACTTATTTGAATCCCGGGGCGAGACCCCGTATTTTCTTAGAGGTAATGTAACCATAGATGTGGCAGTACCGGAAGCGCTTGAACGCCCCCTTGCACAGCGTTACGAACCTCTGCCAGTGAAGCGGTCTGATGGTAGCTATGTCCTCCTTGATCTGAAAATACTTCTCATGGCTCAATCGGCGTTATTGGAAAACGCCGCAACCATAGTATCCCGGCAGGCGGAACTGGCCCGGGCCCTGGCATCCATCCATAATCTTGAGGCTATCCTGCAACTGGTACTTGAGGGTCTTGAAGAATTGGTCCCCTATGAGCAGGCTGTGGTATATATCGCAGACAAAGGTGGCATCAAGAGGGCAGCCGAACATCACTCCAACGCAAGAAAATTCAGCTATTCCCTACCTGATACCAGCCTTCCCAAGGGCGCGTGGGTAGCATTTCCCTTGGAGCGGGGTCCCGATACTCTGGGATTCCTGTGCATTATGCGGACCGACCGTGACGAAACGGGAGAATGGAAGCAGATAGCCGAGTCCTTTGCAGCAAGTGCGGCAATAGCCATTGGCAATGCAAGGGTATATGGCGACCTCGAACGCCTGGCTACCCTGGATCCTCTTACTGGCCTGCTGAACCGTCGGGCTTTTGCAGCGGAATCCGGCAGGGCCCTTGAACGTTGCATACGGGAGAAGACTCCTGTATGCGCCATCATGATGGATATGGACCACTTCAAGATCATCAACGATACAAAAGGTCACGCGGCGGGGGATGAAGTACTGAAAGAAGCGGCAGTAAGAGCGCAACGTGAACTGCGGGCCGGGGATATCGCCGGCCGGTATGGAGGGGAGGAGTTTGCTTTCTTCCTTCCTGGAACCAGGCTGGATGAAGCCGGCAAAGCCGCCGACCGTATCAGGGCTACCATTTCGGGTACACCTCTTCGAAGCCTTGGCATAGGGATGAGTGCCAGTTTCGGAGTAGCTGCGATTGATCTCAGTGTGTTCCAGGCTGGCGCAGTACAGACGCCGGGAAATTTTGAAGAGTTGCTAGCTGCGGCTGATGCCGCAATGTATATTGCCAAGAAGAATGGCAGAAACCGTGTGCATCTTTCCTTAGGGTATTCAGGCACGCCGTATCAGACCTTCCCGAAGGTGGATAGTGAGGCAAGCCTTGACTACCCCTCATTGGTACCCGTCAAAAACCTGGTAGGGCCTACCCCATCGATAAAAGACGTTGCCCTTGCCCTGGCCTGTGGGAAAACCCTCAGCCAGATTGCCTATCAGGCAGTAGAAACCCTGATCAGTGGAAATTCCGATCTTGCAAGCCTGGTCATTCTTCGTGATTCTGAAGATCGGCTTGAGGCAATAGCCCGCAAGGGTTTTCCGGATGCATCCGTCCTGGCTGATGGTTTGTCTTTGGGACAGGGTTGTGCAGGCAGGGCAATACTCGAACGCCGTACCATCGCCTTCAGGTTACCGGAAACCGGTTCAGCCGAAACTTCCCTCCTGGCCTACATGGCGGGCAACGGATTCCATTCATACCGGGTCTCACCTATCGTTGTGGATGACAAGGCAGTTGGAGCGATTGAGCTGTTCGACCGGGGGAACACCGCAATACAAGATGAATTGCTTGATACCATAACCGCGATTCTGGCAGCTGCTGTATCCGGCAATCGCTTGTTGATTGAATCCAGGCAATCAAACCAAGCCCTTGCAGATTCATACGATGCAACACTCAAGGCCTGGGTCAGGATGCTTGAACTACGCGACCAGGAAACCGAGGGACATTCCCGCAGGGTCACCTTGATGACCATGGAACTGGCCAAGGCAATGGGCATCAATCCGGAAGGATTCAATGACCTGCGACGTGGAGCCCTCCTGCATGATATCGGGAAAATGGGAATCCCGGATTCGATACTCCTGAAACCAGGAAAGCTCGATGATGATGAAATGAACCTCATGAAACAGCATCCTGAACTAGCATTCCGTATGCTGGCAAAGGTGGGATTCCTGGCAAAAGCAGCAGAGATACCATACTGCCACCATGAAAAATGGGATGGAAGCGGCTATCCCAGGGGACTCAAAGGAACCGGGATTCCACTGGGTGCCCGGATATTTGCCATTGTAGATGTATGGGATGCACTTCGCTCGGATAGACCATACAGGAAGGCGATACCCGCCAATGAGGCAGCCGCCGTCATTGCCGCTGGTTCAGGAAGCCATTTCGATCCTCTGGTAGCCAAGACCTTCCTGAATCTAAAGAAAACCGAGATAGGTCATTCAATTCAGGCGCGGCCCATTCAGAGTTCCAGTCCCCCAGGCAACCGCAAGGAGGGCAGAAAACCCATACCTGCGTCTTCGGACCGGTAATATCCTGTCAGGGTTGCAGTTTCAAGTATCAGGGGAGCAATCGCCACGTCAAAGTGGCTACGTGTCCTGCAAGACGGTTCCAGTCTGCCAGCGAGGGCATAGAGGGTGAACTCATACCGGTGAAGGCCAGCCGGCGGACAGGGTCCGCCCCAGCCCAGTTCAAGATAATCATTCAGGCCCTGGATTATACCGCCATCGAAACGATCATTTGGAGGCAGGCCTGGTGGAAGCCTTGTTTCACAAGCAGGGATATCCCACATGAGCCAGTGAGTCCAACTCTTGTCACCAGGACCAGCACTGTCATCACAGGTCAAGGCCAGAGAAACCGTACCCGAGGGAACATCTGACCACAGCAGGGAAGGAGAGATATTGCCTGCCTCGTATGCTGTATCAAAAGGGAGATAGGCCCCATCGGCAAAAGCCGTGCTGGAAATATGCATACTGTGTTCCTTTCGCGATTGTCATTCGCAATGAAAAACAATATGACATATTAAGTATATTTGTCAATATTTCAGACGAGACAACTGAAAATCATTCCAGTATAGCACCCGCCTGCTTTGCAGGAGCTCGAACCTTATTTACAGGTACTCTATGGCGGATTCCAGCTCAAGAGCCTTCCTGAGCAGGGTAGCGACCCCACAGTAACGATCCTGGGACAGGTTGATGGCTTTCTGCACATTCTCGTCCTTCAGACCGTCCGCCTTCCTGAACTGGTAGATTATCCTCACCTTGGTATAGGTCTTGGGGTGCTCCTCGGTAAGGTCTCCCTCCACTCGCATATTGAACCAGCTGACCGGCTCCCGCATCTTCTTGAGAACCGAGACCACATCCATACCGGAGCAGCCAGCCAGCGCAGTCAGGATAAGCGGTTTGGGCCGCGGTCCCGTATTCTTGCCACCAAATTGCTCCTCGGCATCCAGTACAATCTCGTGGCCATTCACCTTGGCGGTAAAAGCCATATCACCATTCCATGAACAATTGATCTCGTGCACCATTTCCTCCAAAAATCATTCAGGGTCGTTGTAATAATATAAAGAAAAACCAGCCAGGCGGCCATTCACCAAGGTCTAGCGCTTCAGCCCCACTACTACAATGAAGCGATTGTCCTTGAAATCGATGCTCTGCACCCAGGCCCGGCCTTTTGCATACGGACCAGTCAGGATGGCCTGCCGAACTGCATAAGAACCGGGAGTCCCGGAATCCACCACCTCGGCAACGCCGAGCTCTGCCAAGGAGAAGCGTATAGTCACACTGCGGTCTGCCTTCGGCAAGGGGGGTGCACCGGCAATGGAAACATCATAGCGGACCAGAAGCCCATCGCCTGACCTTGAAATGATGGTTTCCCGGCCTGAGTTCAATGAGACACCGGGCGTATCAAAACTAAGGTTTATTGCCTTGCCCTTGCGCTCGAACGCAGTGGGCACATACAGGCGCAATGCTTCGGCCTGAACGCCCATGTTCATGGTCCAGACATCATTCTGGTCTGGCTGTCTGACCAGATAGACAGGCCTGGCCTCCTGGGCTGCAAGAACGGCAGGGAAAACCAGGCCAAAACAAACCACAAACGTCATCATACCCCAGTACTTCGCATATTTCATACAGTGCTCCCTGATCTTGTTCTAGACCTATCAGTATGACACGCAGTCACAAGAAATACCGTAATGACTACTGGGTTAAAATTGATCATTTTTTTGTTCAATAATCTGATTTGTCTTGCGCGAAATATGAACTCAGAGTATGATAAAGAACATCAAACGCACATTTATATGTTCATTTGATCATTTTTTAATCAAAAGCGACCTGCCATACAGGAGGAAACCATGGCCCTGCCAATGCTGCAACTCGCACTAGACAACAAGACCCTTGCGGACGCCCTAGCGTCCACAAGGGTCCTCGCCGCCGAAGTGGATGTCCTGGAGGCAGGAACCATACTCTGCTGTTCAGAAGGCATGCAGGCAGTCCGGTGCCTGAAGTCCTTGTATCCCGACCGCATCGTACTTGCGGATATCAAGGCCGCCGATGCAGGCACCATACTGGCAAACATGGTCTACGACAACGGTGCGGACTGGATGACTGTCATCTGCTGCGCCCCCATAGCCACCGTAGAAACTGCCCTGGCTGCTGCGCGCAAATGTAACCAGGCAGCGGATCCCGCCAAGACCCTTACCCCCCTGGATGTACAGGTAGAACTGACCGGCACCTGGTCATGGGAGGAGGCCGAAGCCTGGCGCGCTGCCGGGATAAGCCAGGTTGTATACCACCGGGGCCGTGACGCCCAAGCGGCCGGCCAGTCCTGGGGACAGGAAGATCTGGACAAGATCCGCCGCCTGGCCGGCATGGGCTTTGCCCTTTCCATAACCGGTGGATTGGTGGTGGAAGACCTGCCCCTGTTTGCCGGTATTCCCATAAAGGTGTTCATAGCAGGAAGGTCGATCCGGGACGCAGCCGATCCGGCCGCCGCTGCCCGGGCCTTCAAGGCCAAAATAGCAGAACTCTGGTCATGAACCCGAACCCGGCCGGTCTGCCGTCCCTGGGACTGCAGACCTCAGGGCTGCCAGCCCTTGGTATCTACGAAAAGGCCCTGCCGGCCGGACTGGACTGGCCGGGACTTCTTGAAACTGCCCGGAATGCCGGCTACGAGTATGTAGAGATGTCGGTAGACGAGTCCGATGGCCGGCTGGCCCGGTTGGACTGGTCTGCCGGCCAGCGGACAGCCTTCAGGGAGGCAGTGGCTGCCTCGGGTCTGCGGGTGCCATCCATGT
>Ga0156623_1057_pt2 | contig 13427 bp, 7 predicted proteins | sample RifOxyC1_FD_110697 | JGI IMG/M metagenome (GOLD analysis project Ga0156623, IMG submission 110697) | Spirochaetes bacterium RIFOXYC1_FULL_54_7
CCTCCTATATCGAAGTGGCTTACCGACAGGGCCGATGCCGGCGTCAGTTTCAGATAACCTTTGGCACTCACACTTGGGGTACCGCTGCCGCCAGCCCTGGCCACCAGGAAGGCAGGCTCTCCGGCATCGATCCCGGCAGTTGGCTTGATGATGGCGGTGCCGTCCTGCCCTGCAGTTGCAACAGCCAGCTGCCGCATGGCATAGCTGTACATAGTCAGGCTGGTGCCGGGAAGAGGCAGTGCGCTCCGGAGGTCGGTTACCGCTACATGCCAGGCTCCGTCTACATCGAGCCTGGCCATGAGGCCCACATCGGATACCAGGACATTGCGCCTGGCTGTCCTGTCCCTGCCGTAACGGGTCACATAGAAGGCCGGATGGGTCGGATCGTCCTGGTAGCGGTAGTACTCGTCCCAGTCGAACCATTCCTCGGAGTAGTCCCAGTACGACGATTCGTCATCAGGATCGGTTATTTGCAGTTCAGGAAAAACCCATCTGCCAAGACTGGCGTGGTCGTTGGGGCTTACATAGCGTATATGTCCGCGACCAAAGGTCACACGGATCTGGAACAGGCCGTCAGGATGGTCCTTGAGCAGAGGGGACAGATCCAGTGCGTGGGAGGTCCACTGGTTCTTCTGCCCGTCACTCCAGTTCAGATCCAGCTCCTGGCGCCAGACCACGTCCCCCACCCGACGCAGTTCACGGCTGCCATCCAGCTCGTTTACCTGCATGAACTGCAGGAGGTTGTCACCATATACACGCACGGCCTCCACCAGCACCGTGGACAGGTTCCGGGTCTCCAGTACGATACGGGTGCCCTGGCTGGTGGGAACAATGACGCCCCCCGCAGGGAAGCGAACCTGTGGCACCTCCCAGTCAAAGTTGACCGTGGCACTCACCGGGACTGCAATGGTTCCCAGAGAGGTACTGCGCAGACCCCGTTCTACGCTCACATCAACCGTTTCCGGCCAGCGGAGGGATGAATGGATACGCACCATGCCACCCTGGGCCTCGAAACGCAGGGAGTCACCGGCAAGACCTCCAGTCTGGCCCATCGCCGCAGGCGTCGCTTGCAGCGTCGCCGAACCGGCAACCGAGGCACGAATCAGGCCCCTGAAATCCTGGTCGGGATCTACCGGGGCGCTGAAGGATATGCTGATAGCCGACGAGTCCGCCGAATCAGGTCCCTGTATCGACAGGACCTCGAAGGAACCCTGGGCTGGTATCCGGTACCGCTGGGAGCCTTTGGTCCTGGATCCCGCGGATCTACCATCCCAGGCCAGCACCAGTTCACCGTCCCTGCTAGCCTGGGGTATGCCCTTCACGGTGAAGCGGTGAAACCCGTTGTCCTCATGGCTCCACAACAGCTCGAGCTTCCTGCCCCCGATGCTGGCAGAGACCAGAGCCTGTACCTCCGCCGCGGAAGGTATATCTTCCGTACGGATGGAGCCGTCCAGGGCCAGGAAGCCGTCCCTGGCCGCGTACAGCATCCCCGGCGATACAGCCAGGCCCGGTTCGGCACTGCGCACGGTAAAGGAGAACCAGCCGTTTGAAGGCTCTCCGATGGCTGAGAAGTCGAAAACACCCTTGTAGACCGTGCCGGCCTTCAAGGCCGTCCCGGGCCGGAAATCAGCCCTGGAACCATCGGCACTCCAGTGCACGGAGCCCTTGAGCGGAGGGGTAAAGCTGAAAGGATTGGCATCTACCAGCGCTGAAACATCCCTCCCGGTAGACAGCACCACGCTTAGGTCAGCGTGCCGTGACACCAAACCATCGCTGTGGGCCACCACCAGAGCCGGATCCGGGGCGCGGGAGTCCCGGGGAGCAGAACATGACAGTGACGTTGCTGCAGCAAGCCCGAGCGCCAACACGAGACCAAGCGTACGAGTCGGCCTGAACCTAAGGCCAGGGGTGAGCCGGTGCGTAGAATGCAGTCTGCCGCGGAATTTGATAGCCATGGTTCATCCTTTCGGAACACCCCTAGATGAAACCTGCGCCTGTTGTCAGCTCTGCTGTCATTTCTGTTGGCGTGGGTCTTCCATAAGGGCTGCCAGCACCGACCTGAGTTCATTCCAGACCGTGTCGGCATCGTTTTCAGCTGATATCGTTATCATCGTACCGCGTTCACGGTAGAATTCAACCAAGGGAGCGGTAAGCATACGATAGGCTGACAGGCGGTTGCGGATGGCATCCTCGGCGTCATCATCGCGCACGCTCAATGCTGTACCGCACTGATCGCAGATGCCCGGCACTGCCGGCGGCATATGGACCATATGGTAACTCCTGCCGCAATGCAGGCACATGCGCCTGCCTGACAGGCGCTCTATTATCACCGGATCGGGAACCTCAAGATCAATGACATGGTAACCCGCCGCATCCGCATCCAAGGCCTGGGCCTGGGGTATGGTGCGCGGATAGCCGTCCAGCATCCAGCCCCTGGCAACATCGGGCAGGGCCAGGCGTTCCCTGACAAGCTTGATGGTCAGATCATCGGGTACCAGGTCCCCGGCTTCTATGATGGATTTAACCGCTATTCCCAGGGGAGTGCCATCGCGTATGGCTGCCCTGAAGATATTGCCGGTTGAAATGTGCGGCAACTTGAATTCCTGGGAGGCCCGTATCGACATGGTGCCCTTGCCGACGCCGGGGGCGCCAAAGAATACGAATTTCATAACGGTGCTCCATCAAAGCAGGAATACATCAAGCGGCGAGCTTAGCGCCCATCGCAGTATAACGATAGACTATCAGACAGTCGAGGTAAATAGCATAGCATGGCAGCCAATTTTCCTAGACAACCCGTATTCATCCGGTATATAACCCTCCCATGCCCATACAAGCGGTAGGCTTTGACATCGACGGAACCCTCTACCCCGCCTCCGCCCTGTATCTGCGGATGCTGTCAGCCTCCCTGGGTCACCTGAGGCTCCTGAAGGCCTTCAACCGCGTACGGCACGAACTACGTGAGCTGAACCCCACCCTGGAATGGCATCACAGCGACCCACCGGACATCGAACGCTTCCACCGCTTCCAGGCCGAACTTACGGCCAGGCACCTGGGTTGGGACACAGACCGGGCTTACAAGGCCATAGACGACTTCTTCTACGACAAATCATCCGCCTGCTTCGACAGGATACCCCTCTACCCCCACGTAGTCGAAACCCTGGACCTGTTGCGCGCGGAAGGACTCAAGCTTGGTGCCCTGTCCGACTTTCCCTGCGAGCGCAAACTGAAGCTCATGAAGCTGATACCGCGCTTCGACACCGTCCTGACCAGTGAGGAAACAGGCCTCGTAAAACCCGACCGCGCCTCCTTTGACCTCATGGCACAACGCCTGGGGGTCCGGAACGACCAGGTCCTGTACGTCGGCAACTCCGAAGCCTACGACGTCACCGGTGCCAGGGCCGCAGGCATGCAGACCGCCCTCGTAACCCGCTCGGACAAAGCCAGGGCCACCACCAAGGCTGATTTCGTCTTCTACGACTTCAGGGACCTCGGCCCCTATGTGCTGGAGCGCAGGCAGGCCTGATCCCCCTCCCGCAGCACCAGTAAACCCAGCCTCTTTCCTGGGTCCACCCCGGGCAGGCCCGGGGTCGGGCTCTGTGCTGCAAGTCCTCCCGGGCTCCGGCTGCGGGATCCCGACCGCCGGAACCACCTACCTAAGCCGCATGCCATGCCAACCGGCCCGGTCCGGGCTTTCCGCGACTCCCTGGTATCTTTTCGGCTACAGTTGAATATTAACAGCACCTGATCCATCTCCCAACAGGGAGTGACGATCCCTGGCCCGTAGTAACCGGCTTCCGCAACATCCAGATCGTAACTCCTCTAGCCTCCCTGTTTACAATCCTTCACTGACTCCGTGCGTATGATGATATGACTTGATCGTTTACATCCCATACACAGCGGAAAATACGAAAAAAATGTTTGCGATTCACTAATATATCCCTATAATTAGTAGCTCACAGAAAACTGGACTTCATGGAGAAAACATGCCTGAGAGTAAGGGTAGAACCATCCTTCTCGTTGAAGATGAAGCAATCCTGGCCCTGACGGAAAAGATGCAGCTTGAAAAATACGGGTACACTGTCAGAACTGTCCCGAGCGGCGAAAAGGCTGTAGAAGCGGTAGAAACATCTTCCCATATTGACCTTATCCTTATGGATTTAAATCTTGGCAAGGGTATCGATGGCACGGAAGCCGCGGGGATCATTCTGGAAGGCCATGATATCCCGATAGTATTTGTCTCATCCCATACAGAACCAGAAATAGTCGAGAAGACGGAGAAGATAACCTCCTACGGCTATGTTGTCAAGAATTCATCGATTACCGTTCTTGATGCCTCAATCAAGATGGCGTTCAAGCTTTTCGAGGCCAAAAGAAAGGAAATCGAAAAGGAAAAAGCTCTGATCAAGAGTGAGGAGAAGTATCGGCTGATCAGTGAAAACACCTCTGATGGGATAGTACATTTTTCTCCAGATGGATTGATCGACTATGTTTCACCCTCATATTTATGGCAGCTTGGTTATCCAGAATCCGAAGAGCTTGGGAAAGGTTTTGATGCCATCCATCCTGAAATACATCCCGATGATCGGGAAGCCCTGTTTTCGTCTATTTATGCTGCGATAGAAAATAAAGAAGATGAATTGACCTACACCTATAGGGTCAGGCATGCAAGGGGACACTACATATGGCGGGAAGATCATTCCAGCTTCATGTACGACTCATCCGGTGCGTATCTTGGCGCCTATGTCTCCTGTCGTGATGTAACGGAACGAAAGAATATAGAGAACAGACTCATGGTTCTGGCCAAGGCCATGGAGGCCAGCCCGGCAATAATCGTCATTACCGATAAAAACGGCTTGATTGAATATGTCAATCCGCGATTTACCTGCATTACAGGATACATCAGTGCAGAAGTAATCGGAAAGAACCCCCGGATTCTGAAGAGCGGGAGGACCGATGACAATGTTTACATCGACTTGTGGAACACTCTGACATCGGGAAACGAATGGAAGGGCTATTTCAGGAACAGGAAAAAAAACGGTGAGCTCTAGTATGAATCCGCCACCATCGCTCCAGTAAAAAACCAGAAAGGCGAGACGACCAATTACATAGCAATCAAGGAAGACCTGACAGAAAAAAGGTATTTGCAGGGGTCCCTGGAAGAGAGCAACATACGCTTCAATACCCTGGCCGGCTCACAATCGGTGCTGATCTGGGAATCCGGTACAGACAAACTATGCACTTACTTCAATCCAACCTGGCTTGCATTTACCGGAAGAAGCCTGGAAGAAGAACTGGGCAATGGCTGGGCTGAAGGCGTACATCCTGATGACCTTCACAGGTGCCTGCGTATTTACACCGAAGCATTTGACCAGCGCAAGGAATTCTCCATGGAGTACCGATTGCGCAAGGCAAACGATGAGTACGGCTGGGTATTTGACCATGGAAGCCCCAAGTATCACGAGCAGGAATTCATCGGCTATATCGGTACCTGCATCGATGTTTCCAAAAACAAGAACTACGAAAAAATCCTCCGGGAAAGCGAAGAAAAATACCGCTTGCTGCATGAGCTTGCAGGCATAGGCATAGGTTATTATTCAGTGGACGGCATTGTACTTTCATACAACAAGCTTGCCGCACAGCATATGGGAGGTAGCCCGGAAGATTTCACAGGCAGATCAATTTATGACATTTTCTCGATATCTGATGCGGATGCGTATTCAGGTAGAATCAGGAGAGCCGTAGCCTCCGCAGTTCCTGAGGTCTATGAGGACATGGTACCACTTCCGACAGGCAACAAGTATTTCCTCAGCACCTTTACCAGGATTTCGGACATCAGCGGAGACGTGTTGGGGGTCCAGATCATTTCCCAGGATATCACCGATCTTAAACGTACCGAGCAAGCCCTGCAATTGAAGAATGAAGAATATGAGACGATCAATGAAGAACTACGGTCTGCTACAGAGGAACTCCAGGTCCAGAATGAAGAATTGATCCAATTCCAGGAACAATTGATCCAGAGCGAGAAGCGACTGATCCAGGCTGAGAAAGTCGCGGGAATCGGCAACTGGACATTGCAATTACATACCAGGACCATGCTTGCATCCAGTGGGGCGGATGAAATCTATGGCATTGATTTCACAAGAATGCCGTTGGCAGAGGTCCAGAAAATACCATTGGCTGAATACCGCCCTGGCTTGGACAAGGCTCTTTCTGACCTGGTCTCCAACAACCTTCCTTATAACCTGGAATTCAAGATCCGCAGACCCAAGGATGGAAAAATCCGGGATGTTCATTCGGTTGCAACATATGACAGGAAAAAAAATACAGTCTTTGGCGTGATTCAGGATATTACGGATCAAAAGTATCTCGGGAAAGCCTTGACCCAGAGTCTTGATCAAGTCCAGCTTTTGTTGAATTCTGCCGCGGAAGGTATTTATGGCGCTGACCTCGACAACAGTTGTACCTTCTGCAATGACTCCTGCCTGAACTCCTTGGCTATACAAATCAGACTGATCTTCTTGGAAAAAACATGCATTGGACAATACATGGAAAGCACCTTGATGGAGCAGATTATCCTATCGAATCGTGTCGTATGTATCAGGCTTTTAAAGACGGTGTTGGCGTGCATGTTGATGATGAGGTATTTTGGCGATCCGATGGTTCCTGCTTTCCGGCTGAATACTGGTCATACCCACAAGTGAAAGATGGAAAGGTTGTAGGTACAGTCGTGTCTTTCCTGGACATTACAGACAGAAAACAGACTAAACAAGCATTGAAGGCGAGCCAGGAACAACTGTGCTTTGCCTTGGAAGGAAGCAATCTCGGTGAATGGGATTGGAATTTCAAGACCAACAAATTGAAGCGTAATGAGCGTTGGGCCGGAATGCTTGGCTATACCGCAGATGAACTCAACGATGATTTGCAGCAAGGCATCGACCTTCAACACCCGGAAGACCGTGAAACCACATGGAAAACCATTCAGGATCATCTCGATGGCAAAACGGATCATTATAGCATCGAATATAGAATGAAGACAAAAAGTGGTTCCTACAAATGGATTCATGATTGCGGAAAAATCATGGAACGTGATGCACAGGGAAATCCAGTGCGACTCTGCGGAACCCATACAGATATCGATGAGCAGAAAAAGACCAGGGATGAAATAGCGACCCTGCTTGCGGAAAAGGAATTGATTCTAAAGGAAGTCCATCACCGGATCAAGAACAACATGAATACCATCTACAGCTTGCTGTCGTTGCAATCAGAAGCAATAAAGGAGCCTGCAGCGGTCAACGCATTGCAGGATGCAGCGAATCGAATCCAGAGCATGTCTCTTTTATATGAAAAACTATATCAGTCTACTGAATTCAACACCTTGCCAGTCAATCACTATCTGTCTTCATTGGTTGAAGAAATCATAGCAAACTTCCCAAACAGCCACATGGTGCAGGTTGAAAAGGATTTTCAGGACTTTACCCTGGAAGCCAAACAGCTACAATCACTCGGGATCATCATCAACGAATTGCTCACCAACATCATGAAGTATGCCTTTGTTGGCAAAGACAGTGGGCTTATTACGATTACAGCAGTCCGCGATGATGGTCATGTAACCGTTAGTGTCCAGGACAACGGCATCGGGATTCCTGAATCCATCACTTTCAGGAACTCCAAAGGATTCGGACTTCAACTTGTCATGACTTTGTCCGAGCAGCTTGAAGGATCAGTCACAATGGAAAGGAAAAATGGGACCAGGATTGTTGTAGAGTTTGAAGCTTGACAGCGGGCTTGCTCCTCCAGAGGTAAAACAATCGACTTACCGAGTTTCATCAGTGATTCCGATTCTTCAATCGACTCCAACAAATCCATCATATGCAATTTTACGTATAATCGATGTTTCCTTCATGAATTCCATATGGTATGATGTTCACTGGCACATGAAGCTAATCCAGATCAAAAGGCCGATGCAGCATGGATATTAAAACACGTCTTTCCTACCCCGTCTTTCATTCTACTTGGCTAATAAGCAGAATCATGCCGGCTTCCCGGGAAACACCATGAGCCAGCAATCGATGTCCAATCCATTCTTTGATCACCCTATCCTGAATTCACCATACACTTCCCCAGCGCGACACTGGGAACTCGACGTCCTGGGTCAGCCAACCCAGAGGATACTGGAATCACGACGCCGGGCGGACTTCATCACGCCCATACCCAGACCGAAAAAGCAAAAAATGGCCGCCAGGCAGGAAGCCTTTGTTTTTGATGAAGGCAAGGGGCTTTCAACGAAGGATCAGCACTACGATCCAACATCGATCATCAATGAAATACGAAATAACGTAGCTTCCTGGCGTGCTCTGCCACATGCCAGTCAGTGGCAGGTCACTCCGGAAACCGCCCGGCTCCTGCAGCACTGGCGACACCACAGGTTCAGCGGACTTCGCCCGTTCTTCTGCCAGGTGGAAGCCGTTGAGACGGCGATATGGCTCACCGAGGTAGCACCTCACACGCAGAGTGGCAAAAGGCTGCTCCAGTATCTGGAATCTACGAACAAGGATGCAAACCCCCAACTACTAAGACTTGCCCTGAAACTGGCTACCGGCGCGGGAAAAACCACCGTGATGGCCATGATCATAGCCTGGCAGACCATCAACGCGGTGCGGCGGCCGGGAAGCAGGCAATTCACCCGGGGTTTCCTGGTCTGTGCACCTGGGTTGACAATTAAAGACCGTTTGCGTGTCCTGCAGCCCAATGATCCTGACAGCTACTATGCAAGCCGCGAACTTGTTCCCGGCGACATGCTCGAGGATGTCAACCGGGCCAAGATAGTCATCACCAACTACCATGCCTTCAAACTGCGGGAACGTATCGAACTTTCCGCCGGTGGGCGATCCCTGCTCCAAGGCCGCACCGGAGAGGTGCTTGACACCCTGGAGACCGAGGGGCAGATGCTGCAGCGGGTCATGCCCGACCTGATGGGGCTGAAGAATGTCCTTGCCATCAACGACGAAGCCCACCACTGTTACCGGGAAAAACCCAAAGAAGCAGATGATGAAGATCTGAAAGGTGATGAGAGAAAAGAAGCTGAGAAGAACAACGAAGCAGCCCGGCTCTGGATTTCCGGCCTGGAGGCGGTGAACCGCAAGCTCGGGCTCAGCCGTGTAATCGACCTGTCTGCCACGCCGTTCTTCCTGAGCGGCTCAGGCTATGCAGAGGGCACGCTGTTCCCCTGGACCATGAGTGACTTCTCCCTGATGGACGCCATTGAGTGCGGCATCGTCAAATTACCCCGCGTTCCTGTGGCGGAGAACATACCGGGTGAAGAAATGCCGGTGTTCCGCGATTTGTGGAAAAACATCGGCAAGGACATGCCCAGGAAAGGCCGGGGACAGGGTGGAGAACTTGACCCATTGAAGCTCCCCACCCGGCTTCAGACGGCCATCCAGGCCCTCTATGATCACTACGAGAAGACCTACCAGCTCTGGGAAGCCAAGGGTATCAAGGTACCGCCCTGCTTCATCATAGTCTGCCAGAATACCGCCATTTCCAAGCTCGTGTATGACTTCATCTCCGGCTTCCAGCGCAGGAATGACAATGGCACAATCACCTTGGAGAATGGCCGCCTAAGCCTCTTCAGAAATTATGACGAAACCACCGGGAACCCACTTCCACGCCCGAATACCCTGCTTATCGACAGCGAGCAGCTAGAGGCAGGCGATGCCCTGGACGCCAACTTCCGCGGAATGGCCGCGGATGAGATAGAGCGCTTCCGCCGTGAGATGGTCGAGCGCTCAGGCGATGCCCGGGCCGGTGAGAATATAAGCGACCAGGAACTGCTCCGGGAGGTCATGAACACCGTAGGCAAGCCGGGACAGTTAGGCGGGGCCATACGGTGCGTAGTCTCCGTCTCCATGCTAACCGAAGGCTGGGACGCAAACACCGTCACCCATGTCCTGGGTATCCGGGCCTTCGGCACCCAGCTTCTCTGCGAACAGGTCATTGGTCGTGCCTTGCGCCGACAGTCTTACGACCTCAATGAAGAAGGCTTGTTCAATGTGGAATACGCAGATGTATTCGGCATTCCCTTCGATTTTACGGCCAAGCCAGTCATCGCCCCGCCGCAGCCTCCACGCCAGAGCGTACAGGTCAAGGCAGTTCGCCCAGACCGGGATCCGCTGGAAATACGCTTCCCCCGTGTAGAAGGCTACCGCGTCGAGCTACCGGAGGAACGCCTCTCGGCCAGCTTCAACGCTGACTCCATCCTGGAACTCAGCCCTGACCTTGTCGGGCCCTCCATAACCCGGAACTCGGGTATCATCGGCGAGGGTGTGGATCTAAGCCTGAAGCACCTTGGCGATATGCGGCCTTCAACCCTTGTATTCCATATTGCCAAACAGCTTCTATACACCAAGTGGCGTGACCCCGGTGAGGAACCCAAGCTTTACCTCTTCGGACAGCTCAAATACATTACCAGGCAGTGGCTCGATACCTGTCTTGTCTGCAAGGGTGACACATATCCTGCCCTGCTCATGTACCAGGAACTGGCCGATATGGTTTGTAACCGAATCACAGCCGCAATAACCCGGCAGTTCCTGGAAGAGCGTCCGATCAAAGCCTTGCTCGATCCATACAATCCCACAGGGTCAACCATGCATGTCCGCTTCAATACATCCAAGACAGATCTGTGGGAAACCAGCTCAAGATCCTGCCACCTCAACTGGGTGGTCCTGGACAGTGACTGGGAGGGGGAATTCTGCCGGGTAGCCGAGTCCCATCGCAGGGTACGTGCCTATGTGAAGAACCACAACCTCGGTCTGGAAGTACCCTACCGCTACGGTTCCGAGACCCGGAAGTACCTGCCCGACTTCGTCGTGCTTGTTGATGACGGCCACGGGGCTACGGACCCCTTGCACCTGGTGGTCGAGATCAAAGGCTACCGCCGGGAGGATGCAAAGGAAAAGAAATCCACGATGGATACCTACTGGGTACCCGGTGTGAACAATCTGGGCAGTTTTGGCCGCTGGGCTTTTGCCGAGTTTACCGAGGTGTATCAGATAGAGAGCGACTTCAAGGCCAGGGTAGAGAGTGAGTTTGACAAGATGATCAATACGATGGTGCAGCAATGAACCAGGCAATACTTATGTATCTGGATATCACCCCAATATATGCTCTTGAAGAAGCAACCTGACTATGCAAGAAGCCCAGGATATCCAGATGTATTTCTATGTCGATGAGTCCGGTGATCCCACCATACTGGGACGCAAGGGACGCAATCTTCTTGAGCAGGGACTTGTGAGCAGGACTTTCATTGTTGGATACGTGGAGACCGCTGAACCAGCCAGGATAAGCAAGGAATTGACAGCGTTGCGGGAAGAAATCGCCAAGGATGAATACCTTGCTGGTATCCCTTCAATCTCCAGTACCTTGAAAGGATTTCATGCCAACAAGGATTGTGCCGAGGTCAAGGAGCGGGTTTTCCGGTTATTGAAACGTTCTGATTTCAAATCCTTCATAATTGTTGCTCGAAAGGACGAGGGGCGATTCCGTAAAAAATTCGATCTTCAGGCTAGAAAACTTTACGAATTTCTTGTAACCAGACTATTTGAAAACCGCTTGCACAGATACCGTAATATCGACATCTATTTTGCTGCCATGGGGAATACAGTCCGCGAGCACAATATGCGCAAAGCGATAGACGAAGCGATTGAGGAATTTAGACAAAAGTGGGAAACCAGGAACGAGAACAAGATCCGGATTTTTGTACAACAATCGTCCCAGATACCGATGCTTCAAGTTGTCGATTATGTGCTTTGGACCGTAAACAGGGTTTATGAGCAAGGGGATTTCCGACATTACCGGTTTATCAAGGAAAAAATATCCCTGGTTCAGGATATTTTTGATTTAGCCAAGTATCCAAAAACGTATTACACGCCGGAGTACCCATTGGAACCAAATAAAATGAGTCCTGTTGGAGGCTAGGTTTCTTTCGAAACGCAAGGCGTGGAGCCTGCTTTCACCGTCCAAGGACTCATATAGATTATATATCCTGAATTAAAGGAATGCAAGATGAGGTTACATCATGCCCACTTCTAGCAAGCCCAAGACAGTCGAAACCATCAAGCATGACGATGAAAAGCGGAGAAATATCCCCACTGCCGAATACCAGAGCCTGCTCCAGAAGGAAGAAGAAAAGCCCAGGCAGCTCCGCTACCCGCGCAATACCGACCTTGACCCGCAACTGGTATGGCGTGGCAAGGATGCACAGGACTGGAGTGATCTTGTGGTCAACGCACCACCCTTGTACATCCAGGAGAAGGTCCATCCCAAGGTGCTCATAGACGAGCTGTTGCGCCGGACCGACGCCGACCGCAAGGCCTCGGACATACAACCCGACCTCTTCGGGGACTTCAACGGCATCAGTGCAGGAGCCGACAAGACCGAGTTCTACCAGCACGAGCAGAACTGGACCAACCGCATGATCCTGGGCGACTCCCTCCAGGTCATGGCCTCCCTGGCCGAGCGCGAAGGCCTGCGCGGACGCGTGCAGTGCATCTACCTTGACCCGCCCTACGGCATCAAGTTCAACTCCAACTTCCAGTGGTCCACCACCAGCCGGGACGTTAAAGACGGCAAGGCCGACCACATTACCCGCGAACCCGAACAGGTAAAGGCCTTCCGTGACACCTGGCGGGATGGCATCCACAGCTACCTCACCTACCTGCGCGACCGCCTGACCGTGGCCCGGGACCTGCTTACCGATTCCGGTTCCATCTTTGTGCAGATCGGGGACGAAAATGTACACCGTGTACGGGCATTGATGGATGAGGTGTTTGGGGAGGCCAATGCATGTGGGATAATCCCCTTCGTCACCACAAGCAGCCAAACCAGCGAATTATTATCTTCAACAAATGATTATCTGCTTTGGTTCGCAAAAAACAAACAACTCATTAAATTTCATCGTCTTTATAAAGTTAAGGAAGTCGGAGAAGCAGGTGGCACAAAGTACAACAGTGTAGAATTGGCAACAGGAGAACGTGGCCCAACTAGCCGAATCATCAAAGGAGAATTGCCAGTTGGAGCCAAGGTATTCAGGCCAAGCCCAATGGTTTCACAGAGTGGTGGGGATACATCGTCTTTTCCAGTAGATTTTGAAGGTGAAAAGAAATACACTAGATCTGGCTTTTGGAAGACAAATCAAGAAGGGGTTCAGCGGCTAATAAAGGCAAATCGAATGGTTTCTGAGGGCCGATCTATTGCCTATGTTCGTTACCTTGATGATTTCCTTGTATTCCCAATTTCATCCTTTTGGGATGATACTTGGGGAGTTCAATCTAGATCAGATCCAAAAAGATATGTTGTTCAGACCTCAACCCAGATCATTGAACGATGCCTCCTTATGGCCACCGACCCCGGCGATCTCGTACTTGACC
>Ga0156623_1070_pt1 | contig 13111 bp, 6 predicted proteins | sample RifOxyC1_FD_110697 | JGI IMG/M metagenome (GOLD analysis project Ga0156623, IMG submission 110697) | Spirochaetes bacterium RIFOXYC1_FULL_54_7
GCATGAAGAGCTGGCCCAGGCGCTCTTCATCGCTCATATCCATCATAAGGGCATCCAGGGCCAGTTCCTGGTCTACCCCGGTAAGCCCCCAGAAGGAGTGGGCGTCTATCCCGGCATCCAGGGCTGTTTTGGCTTCATCTGCGGAGCTGTCTGTTTCGGCTGATCCAAGACCTGCGGCAGGCAGGCCAGTCGAGGCTTCCGTATCGGTCAGCCCGGCAGACTCAACAACAGCGTGGGCAGGAGCACAGGAGGAAGGAAACAAGGCGAGGCCAGTCAGGGCCAGGACGACCAAGGCAATCATAGCCAGACCTGGAGTTCCCGGTTTCAAGCTGGTGGGCCTACTTGTAGGCATGACCTTCCAGTTCGTCTATGTACTGTGCCGCGCAATGGGCAGCCACAGCCCCGTCCGCTACGGCGGTTATCACCTGCCTGAACGGCGTTGTCCTGACATCTCCGACGGCATACAGACCTGGCAGGCTGGTCTCCATGCGATCGTTGGTGACAATGGATCCCGCTTCGTCCCTGGCCACATCCTGGGGTACCGCAGCGGTCTGGGGAATGGAGCCTACGAATACGAAAACGGCTGAAGCTGTTACCTCGGTTATCTGGCTGGTCTTCAGATTGCGCAGGACTACGGCATTGACAGACTTGACGCCCTTTATCTCTTCGATGACGGTTTCCCAATGCATTTCTATCTTCGGATTGGACAATACCCGATCAGCCAGGGCCTTCTGGGCCCTGAAGCGGTCCTTGCGGTGGACCATTATGATCCTGTCCGTCAGTTTGGACAGATACATGGCCTCATCACAGGCAGCATCTCCACCGCCTACCACCACCATGGGCTTGCCTTTGAAGAAGGGGCCATCACAGGTGGCGCAATACGACACGCCGCGTCCGGAGAACTCTTCTTCTCCTTTGACGCCCACATGCCGGTGTTTTGCTCCCGTGGCCAGTACCACCGCCTTGGCATGTATCGTACTGTCTGTGGTCTCCACAGCCATGAGATCGCCTTCCTTACGGATGGCATTGACGCTGCCCGACCGTATTTCGGCGCCAAATTCCTCTGCCTGGCTGCGCATGTTCTCTGACCAGGTGTAACCATCAACCACAGGAACCAGTCCAGGGTAGTTCTCAAGCTTGTCTATAAGCAGAGCCTGGCCACCGTGGGCCATCTCCTCTATCACCAGGGTACGCAGATTGGCCCGGGCGCCATACTGGGCTGCGCCCATACCACCGGCTCCGCCGCCCACGATAACCAGATCAAAGTCAGCATCCATAGGTATCCTCCACTAGCTTCTTCGGTTTAGTATAATACCAGCGTGGCCAATATTTGTCACGGATGGCCAGAATATGCCCGGGAGGACCGTAGTACATGATTCGCCAGCCCTCGACCACGCATTTTCCCGGATCTCCAAGTATGACAAAATCCCTGGTCACACTGAAGTCCCAGGTTGCACTGCTGCTCATGCTCCTCTTGCCCGCCTCGTACCTTGCAGCAGCCCCCTCGGAGTGGGGGGCCTCTGCGGAGGCCAGGCTGACACCCTCTGTGGCTTTGGTTCAGCTGCTGGGTTCTACCGGTGGAACCAATGGGATCTCCCTTGCCGGGCCATCCGCCGACAGGGCACCCGAACCATCCGCCAGCCTACTCCTGGAAGCGGCTATACTGTTCTCCGACCCCGATGAAGCCAGGGCTAAGTCCACCAGGCAGGCCGTGCTCCTGGCCATGGAAGAAGCAACCGGGCTTGCAGACAGGCACAGTACAGACTACGAGCTCGGCGAGGCTGTACTGGCCCTTGCCCACGAGCGCTTCTTTACCCGCTATGTGGAGGCGGAATCCCGGCTGGATGCGGCTGTACTCGACGGCCGGTACAACTGCGTATCGTCCTCGGCCTTGTACCTGATCCTGGCCAGGGCGGCCGGGCTGGATGCGGGGGGCGTCATCACCAAGGACCATTCATTCTGCGTGATACAAGCCGGAGACCGAACCATCGACATTGAAACCACCAATCCCTTCGGTTTTGACCCAGGCAGCAAGAAGGAATTCCAGGATAGTTTCGGCCGGGTAACCGGCTATTCCTACGTGCCACCCAGCGACTACCGCAGCCGGGAAAAGGTCGATGGCAGGCATCTCATGGCCCTCATACTCTGGAACAGGGCAACCCTGCTGGAGCGCAGCGGACAATGGGCCCAGGCCGTAGCCCTGGCGGTGGATGCCTATGCCTACTCACCGGACCCAGGCTCGCAGCGCCAGCTTGAAGACCGTCTGTACAACAATGCCGGGGCCCTGCTCAATGAAAAGCGCTGGCGTGAGGCTCTGCCCTTCCTGGAGCGGGCCATCGGGCTGTACGGGCCATCAACCCGACTGGAAGGTCTGGCCGGGCAAGCCAGGCTGGCCATCCTGGCCGACGAGCTGGAGCTCATGGATCCCCGGTCGGGGATAGCGGCAATAGCGGATGCCTGGGAACAAGGCCTTGTGGACCGTAAACACCGGGATGAACTGCTGGCCTATGCCTATGGGCGGCTGGCCGAGGATGAACGCTCGGTCGGGGGCTGGTCGGCAGCCTGGGAAGCCCTGAAGCAAGGCATGGCGGCAGCGCCGCAGTCCAGTCAGCTGGCCAGGATGGCTGAGACGGCCAGGAAGAACTGGACCTATGAAATACACAACCGCTTTGCCATTCTTTACAACGAAGGGAACTACCAGGAAGCCTTTGCGGTGATGGAGGAAGCCCTGACCGTACTTCCCGGTGAGCGGCTGTTCAGGGACGATGCAGCCACCGCCCTGAAGGCCATCAAACCCTGACAACCGGAAATCGCAGGATAGACCTTGATCCTGCGGTTCCGGACTGTGTGAAAGTGCCTCCAAGCTGGGAGGCCAGGGCTCCGATGATATCCATGCCTATACCCTTGCGGCCGGGGACCTTAGCCTTGGCAGGCTCAGCCTTGGAAGCCGCAGAACCAAAACCGACACCATCGTCGGAGACCGCGAGTTCATATTCGCCATCTTTCTCTTCCATGGTTATGCGTATTCTGCCCTCCCGCCCGTAAGGAAAACCATGCTTGAAGGCATTGGACAGGAGTTCGGTAACTATGATGGACAAGGGGATGGCGGTGTCTATGGGCAGTACCAATGACGGAGCCGCTACCTCTATCTGGATACCCCTATCCTGGGCGTCATGGACATTGGCCATATATTCAGCCAAGCGGGCAAAATAGGCGGCGGCATCTATACCGTCGAAGGACGAACCACGGTAGATCTGCTCATGTACCAGGGCCATGGAATGGATCTGGGTCTGGCAGTCCGTGAAGACACCCCGGGTTCCGTCATCGGTAATACAGTCGCCCTCAAGGCTGAGCAGACTGGAAACCACCTGGAGGTTGTTCTTTACCCGGTGATGTATTTCCTTGAGCAGCAGTTCCCGGGAGTCCAGCTCCCTGGCAAGCTGGCGGGCCAACTCACGGCGCTCGCTCACGTCATGGATGATACCTATGGTTCCCGTTCCACGACCCTGGAATTCGGGCAACTTTACTCCCAGGCTGTTCACCTCACCCCAGGAATCCACACTGGCCCTGGTCCATTCAAACTCATCCTTGTGCCTGAGCCGCACCTCCAGGCCCTTGGTCATGCGCTCGCCCGAACGCCGCTCGTCAAAGAGCTTCGGGGCCCCCTCATCGCCAGTGGCTACTCCCTCGTAACGGCGCAACACGGTATTACGCCCGACTTCCACTACATCATCAGGATGCACAACCTCTGCAAAGTGCCTTCCTATCAATTCGGATGGTTTCCAGCCCAGTTGCATGATGGCATCGTTCAGATAGGCAAAGCAGCCATCGCTGTCCAGCACATATACAATATCCGGTACCATACGCAGGAGGTTCATGTAGCTGCTCTCGGCCCTGACTATGTTCACGTTCTGCCGGTCCAGGCTTTCACGTACAGCCACTGCTTTCCTGAGCAGGATCGGGGCAAAACGCTCCCAGTTGCCTTCAGGATCACGCAAGCAGAAAGTGCTTGACTCGTCAGCTATGAGGGAAGCCAGGCGTAGTGGATCTTCCCCGGGTTCGGCCACCAGGACCGCCGGCACTGGCCACAGTGAAAGCCAGTCAGCAAAGGATCCATCCGCAAAAGATGTATCGGTAAGTACGACGTCGATGGAACCCATGGCTGCTTCTATATCGAGGATGCTTTCGGCGAAGACGCATTCATCACCGTTCTGCTCGATGGCAACCGAGACACGGAGCCGTTCGTCCCTGCCTTCAAGAGCCATAAGTACTGTCATGGAACGTTGCATCGGACAGGCTCCTTGATCCCAGGATTTTTCATAGTATCATAGTGTCAGCCAGTCGAGCCGACCCTGCAGTACCAACGGCCACCAACATAAGGCTAGTTGCCTGGCCGACACCCGTCAAGCTCTATCCACAAGGCTCACCCTCACAAACGGTTGCCTGGGCGATTGAGAAGCGAGAACACCTCAACTATACTGAATTCTTACCGTGCTATACTATCATTTTATTGGAGATTTTTGATGCAGAAAACTACGGCTTTCAGCATAAGTGCACTTGGGCCGAGGGCCATACAGTCACCACTCCACTTTTCAAGCACCCGGGGCGATTCACTTGCCAACTTTGTGGAGGATGATGAAACCGTGCGCTGGATGTCAGTCTCATATGCCCGGGATCCGGAGGCGGACATCATCGAGCTGGAAAAGGCCGGACCCCGCGAACTGTTGTACTTCAACCCCGCCCATGTCCATGCCGGCATTGCTACCTGTGGGGGGCTATGCCCTGGCCTCAACGATGTGATCAGGGCCTTGGTACGCTCCCTGTGGAACCGTTATGGCTTACGCAGGATTTCAGGTATACGCTTTGGCTACAAGGGCTTCCTGCCTGAATACTCCCTGCCCATAATGCCTCTGGATCCCGGCACGGTGGATGACATCCATAAAATCGGCGGAACCCTGCCTGGCTCGTCCCGCGGCGAAGGGACACGGACTACCGAGATAGTGGATGCCATCGAACGCCTCAAGGTCGCTGTCATCGGCATACCGAAAACCATAGACAACGACCTCCTGTACATCGACCGCTCCTTCGGTTTCGAGACAGCTGTGGAGAAGGCCAGCGAGGCGGTGATTGTGGTGGCCGAAGGCGCCGGGCAGGAACTGCTTGAGGGGGAAGACGGCAGCGACGGGTCGGCAGTCGATGCGTCGAGGAACCTGAAGCTTGGTGACATTGGCATGTACCTCAAAGAGAGGATCATGGCCCACTTCAAAGCAAAGAACCTTGAAGTAAACCTGAAGTACATAGATCCAAGCTATATGATCCAAAGTGCTCCAGCCTGCCCCACCGATTCGTTTTACTGTGAACGCCTGGTCAACAACGAGTTCGTACACCTGCCCACAGCCATGGTGGTATCCAACCGGAACCGGGTGGAACCCGAGGGCAGCCTTTACCGCGACGCACTGGATTCCACCGGTCAAGCACTATCCCTCGTTACCTAGGAGAAATGGAAAATGGCAAAAAAAACGGTACTCGTCATCGATGAATCCGACCTTTTCAGGGACTACCTGAAATCACGCCTGGGCAGGGCAGGTCTAAAGGTGGAAACAGCCATAAACGGCCTGGACGGAATCTCCAAGATGCGCACCGAAATGCCTGACCTGGTGATCATGGATTTCCACCTGACCAAGCTGAGCTGCAAGCAGTTGCTTGTAGAAAAGGCACGCAACCCTAATACCGCAGCCATTCCAGTTATACTTACCGCACAGAAGATAGACAAGGGTAAACTGCTGGAACTGGTCCAGTTCAATATCCGCAAGGTGTTCATGAAGCCCCTCAAGATCGACGCCATGTACCAGGTGCTTGCCGATGTCACGGGCGTCAGCCTCGAGGTCGACGAGACCCCCTGCATGATAGAGGCTCATGTAAACGACAACATCGTGTTCATCGAAATAGCCCAGGGCATCAATCGCGAGAAGGTGGACCTTCTGCGATTCAAGATACGTGAACTTCTGGACCTGTACAGCATCCGCAAGATACGGATACTGCTGATGCTGGCAGACATGGAACTGTCCTTCATTGATGGCCACAACATGGAGTTCCTCCTGCAGACCGTAATTACCGCGTCAGGAGCCAAAGGCAGGCACATCAAGGTGCTCACCCGCTCGGCATTCATGAGGGATTTCGTGGCCGGCCGGCCGGAGTTCAGGGAAATCGAGGTGGTGGACAATCTTGAAAAAGCCCTGGATGGCCTTGTTGCCGACGCAGCCAAACCAACGGAGGCCCATGATGAGTTTTCATCCGTCATGAGCACCCGGTTTCTGGCCAACCATGGAACCGACAAGAAGAGTGAATCCGTAGACCTGCGCTTTGAAACCGAACAGGTAAAACCGGTGTATTCAATGGAGTCTGCCAGGGATTTCGGCGGTGACCTTGAAATTGCCGTTGTCGATGATGATTTTGTCATACAGGAATTATTGAAGACCACCTTCGAGTCCATCAATGCCACGGTCCACACCTTTTCCAATGGCAGGGAATTCCTGACCGCTGTGAGGAACCAGGTGTTTGACCTGGTATTCCTGGATCTGCGCATGCCTGAACTGGACGGATTCGGCGTGTTAACCGAGCTGCACGCCCAGGATCTCGAGATGCCCTTCATAGTGCTGTCTGCGGTAACCCAGCGCGAGTCTGTGGTCAAGGCCTTCAGGGCGGGCGTAAAGAGTTATCTTGTAAAACCCCTGAAACCGGAACAGATAGTCCGCAAAAGCATGGAGATACTGAAGGCAAATTTCTGAAGTCCCGCAGCAACAGATCCAGAGGAGAACGAATGGCCTTACCAGACCTGATATTCAGGGCAGCCTTCGAGCAAGCCCAGCAACCCATGATCATCCTCAACGAGCATGGCATACCAGGTCTCTGGAACCAGGCCTTCGAGGAGCTTTTCATCGAACTGGCCGGCTTTGCACCAGGAAAACTATCAGCGCCCCTGTTCGACTGGATGCACGAGGGTGAGGCCTCCAAGTTCTCCTACTATGTGAACGAACTCCTGCTCGGCCGGATGGGTGTAGCCACCGTAGAGAGCCCGGTACGCACGGCTGAAGGCAAACGACTATGGCTGCGGATAACCATGAGCCCTATAAACCCCGACAGGCCAGGCAAGGCAGGAAAACCCGAGACCTGGATATGGTGTGCTTTCCAGGATATGACAGACCAGAAACTGCGTGAAAGCGACCTTGTTTCAGCCAAGGAAGAGGCCGAGAAGGCAACCATAACCAAAAGCCAGTTCCTGGCCAACATGAGCCATGAGATACGTACCCCCATCCAGACCATCCTGGGCATGACCGAACTGCTCGTAGATACGGACCTGGACAAGGAGCAGCTGGACTATATCCGCACCGTCACATTTTCCGCTGATGTCCTGCTTGGCCTGATAAACGATGTCCTTGATTTTTCAAAGATCGAAGCCGGCAGGTTGGATCTGCATGCGGTCGACTTCAACCTTCGCAGCATCCTCCGCTTGTCCGTTGAACTGATAATCCTGGATGCCCACAAGAAGGGCCTGGAAGTGCTGCTCGATATCGACGAGGCCCTGCCACAGACCGCCAGGGGCGATCCCGGTCGCCTGAGGCAGATCGTAGTCAACCTGTTCAAGAACGCCGTCAAGTTCACCCAGGGTGGCGAAATCTACGTCCAAGCCGTCGCAGGTTCGGAACAGGGCGGCAGACAGACCATGACCCTGACCGTAACCGACTCAGGCTCGGGCGTTCCGGAGCACATGAGAGCCCGGTTGTTCACGCCCTTCTCCCAGGCAAGCGCCGGCATCTCCACCCAGGGCGGCACGGGGCTGGGTCTGGCCATCTGTCGACACCTGGTTGGCCTGATGGGCGGCGAGATGAGCTATGCACCAAACCCGGGCCGTGGCTCTGTTTTCGGTTTCAGCATCCCCATAGTTTCAGCTGATGTAAAGCCACGCCAGCGCACAGGAACCCTGGCAGAAGCAGTCCGTGCCCTGGTCCTGGACGACCATCCGCTTGCCCTGGCGTATACCATCCGGGTCGCCAGTGGTTTCGGGCTGAGGGTAGAGGGGGTTGCATCCGGCATGGACGCGATCAAGGCCATGAGGGATGCAGCGGATGCGGGTGACCCATACGGCCTCTGCCTTATAGACCAGAATATGCCTGAAATGGATGGATGGCGCTTCGCTGCGGAGGTCACGGCTGACAGGAACATAAACAGCGCACGGCTTGTGCTTCTTGCCCCCAAGGGAGCCATAGGGCCAGAGGCCAAGATGAAGCTGCTGCAGTGGTTCAATGGCTATGTGGCAAAACCGCTGGATCCGGATGAGCTGTACGATGTACTTCAGAAAGCCTTAGGAGATGAGGTAGACCTTCCTCCGGTAGATGACGAACCCGCTGAGGCTATCCCGGCCGAGCCCGAAGGCTTCGGGCTGTCAGTGCTGCTGGCTGAAGACCATATGGTCAACCAGGAACTGTTTGCCACCCTGCTGCACAAGCTAGGCTGCCAGGTGGCACTGGCTAGCGACGGCGCGGAAGCGGTAAGGCTGGCAGCCACCAGCGACTACGACCTGGTGCTGATGGATATCTTCATGCCGGTCATGGATGGATACCAGGCTACCAAGGCACTTCGAGAAGCCGGCTTCACCAAACCCATAATCGCGATAACCGCCAGCGCCCTGAAAGGCGAGAGGGACAAGTGCATAGCCGCCGGCATGAATGACGTGCTGGTCAAACCCTTCAAGAAGATGGATCTTGAAGCCATGCTTGCCTTCTGGGCAGACAGAGCATCTGCAGGAACCAACCAGCCTGGCTCCGAGGCTGGCTCCCCCCCCATAGCGGGCAATCCGCCCTGGGATTCGTCGGTCTTCGATTTCGAAGGCCTGGTGGACACCTTCCTGGGCCAGAAGGAGAAGGTCCTGGACCTCCTGGGACGCTTCATAGTCAAAACCCGCGGCCAGCTTTCAGACATGGAGGCGGCCCTCGCGGCAAACGATGCCACCACACTCAGGGAGATATCTCACTCCATCAAAGGCGCGGCCTGGAATCTTAGTGCCCGTCACTTGGGTGATGCCGCCAAGATACTGGAGGACACGGCACGTGACGGCCAACTGGCTGCATTCGGAGACGCCCTGCCGGAACTTGCCGGCAGGTTCTCCGATTTCGAAGCCTGCGTCAGGTACTACCAGGACAATGCGACCAGGTCCTAGAACACACCTATCCTTATACCCACGGCCAGAGCTGGCTGGACCTTTGCCTCGACATCCGACGAGAATAGCCAGAAGGTACCCTCTGTATAGAAAGAATAGGTGCGGAAGATGGAGAGGTTTTTCAAGCTGACCTTGGGAAACTCCAGCTGGGATACAACCGCTGCCAGCATAAGCCCGGAACCACTTCTGGATTCGCTGAAATAGGCAAAATTGGCGCCAACCATGGCCTCCGCACTCAGGAAATCCCAATCCGGGCCAAACAGGAAGCCAAAGGGGAACCGTGCAAGACTTGCAAGCAGTTTGATGCCATATGAAGAACCGCCAAACCGTATGTCTTTGGTCGGGTCATCCAGCGATGCTGCCATGCCCAGCTGGCCTTGAAGCTTGACTGCATCATCGAAGAAAGTCAGGCCCAATCCGAGCTCCCAATATGAACCACCGAAGGCGTGGCCATCCAGGTATAAGCCCTGTATAAAGGATGGCAGTTCGTAGCCAGCCTTGTCCCCGGCCCGCAGATACACAGAGAGGTCTTCCAGACCGTGGTCATCCCAGGCCGTACCGTTCACAGGAATCAGATTGTCGAAGAGGGCTCCCTCACCCGGCTCAAGCACCTCGACCCGAGGCTCCGTCTTGTCCAGGCCAAGAACCGTCCTGACGACCGCCACCGAACCGTCGTTGTATCGGACCCGTACAATGGGGAACAGGCCCCCCTCGGGATAGTCCTGGGTCTCAAGCCTGAAGCGCCATTCCTGGCTGCCCCTGGCATCGGCAAAAGACCTGCCGTCGTCCATGCTCACCTCTACACCCACAGGCGTGCGGGACTTGATAACTGCCTTGGCCTCTTTGGGATCGGATGGCAAGTCCCCTTTCCAGCCGGCACCACCGGAAAGGAAGGGACGGTAGGGTGTGAATGCACCGAAGCCCAGGCTGTCCACCGTAGCCCAGGGCCCGGTCCTGGCCCATTCCAGGGGAATCCCGCGGGAAAACACGGGGTTGCCTTCCGGATCAAAGGCCCTGGCACTCAGCACCAGCGGACCATCCACAGGCAGCTGCTCCTCAGCTATCGTCGTAAAATAGTAGCCGGTGTTGTCAGCCTCGGCAGAACCGATTTCAACCCCATCGGCCAGTATGCTTACCGTGGCCGGATACCTGGCACCCGCAAAACGGCCGGCAACAAGTAAATTACCGGTGACCTTCTCGCCCGATACCGGCAGCCGTATATCCAGGGACAGGCCCGGCCTGGTCTCATGGATCATCAGTTCACGGGTGACAAAGGTTTCGTTGGTTGCACGGTCACGGGCACCAAGACGCAGGATATAATGGCCTGGGGGTAATCCGCTGACATCCATCTCCGCTTTAACCACCGCACTTTCCCCAAGATCCATCCTCCGGACGGGCTCGCTACTGCCTATTCCGAGTAGCTCGGCATACACTTCGGCTATGGCCGTGCTGTCACCTACCCGGCCACTTATCGGCATAGTCCTGAAGATATCCTCACCGTCACCGGGTACGTCCATAGTCACCGTCGGTGGCACGTTGTCTGCGGTCATGATGCCGGCTGAAATGCCCTCCACCCCGTAGCCATCCAGAGTCCGGATGATGATGGATCTGCTGCCGTCCGACAGGATGCGCGTGTCCAGAGGATAGGTCCAGTTCTCCGCGCCTTCGGCACGATGGAAGCTGACGGCATTGTCAAAGGACACATGGACTTCGGCTATTCCGTTCTCGTCACTGGCCACACCGGCCAGCATGACCACGCCCCGGACCGTGTCCTCAAGCGATGGCACTTCCATGAGTCCGGTAGGTTCAGCGGTGGATATCCTGAAGCGGACCTCTGCAATCTCGCCAGTCACGCCGTAAAGGTCTTCGCCATATACCTGTACAACATGCTCGTTGTCACCCACCTGTTCCAGGCTGAAGGGTATTGAAAAGGATGAACCCTGCAGGTCCACCCGTGCCCACTCGCCCTCATCCAGACGGTAGAAGGCTGCCGCCGCCCCGTCGTCATCAAAAACCACCCCGGATACAGCAAAGTCACTACGGACTAGTTCTTCTTCCCTGGGGGCCTGCACCACTGCCCGTGGCAGGTCTGCCGCAGGATCGATATCGAAGGCAGGAACCAGTTCGGTTACATTCCCAGCCCTGTCAGTAGCCCTGAAGGCAACAGGCGCAGGAGCATCCGGCTCTCCAGTCAGTTCGGCCCGCGCAGGGATGGCCGTACCCAGTTCAACCGGCTGGAAAGCTTCCCCTGCCAGGGCCAGCTCCAGAAGCGCCAGGGAACCAGCATCGGAAACCAGGGCGGCAACAGTGGTACGGCCATTGGGGCTGTCGCCAGGGGCAGGTGCTATCAGCTGGATGGCCGGGGGAGTAACATCCCTGGATATCGCAACCACAGACTCCGAAACACGCCCGGCCCCGTCAGTAGCCCTCAGTGTAAGGAAAACTCCGCCTTCGGCAATGGAACCAAGATCAAGTTCAGACCGGTAAACAGGAATCCCGTCCAGCAGGCCAGTTGTTACCGTTGTGTCATCCGGTGTGCCTTCCGCAAGCCTTTCACCCCCTGGAGCAATATCCGCTGGTGCATCAGCTGACGGCTTTTCTACTTCCCGTGCTGCACCAGGTACTCCAGGAACCAAAGGCGTCCAGCTTGAGCCGTCCACAGAAACCTCCACCGTGCTTATCCCATTGGGATCGGTAGCAGAGACCTCGACAACCACAGTGTCCTGCGCCCAGTAGTCAGCCTGTGGAGCAAGGACCTTGAGTTCCGGGAGTGCGCGGTCACGCAGGGCTATGAACGGTCCCCAGATGAATTCATCACCGTCTATGGTACGTGCAATCACAGTCAGAGGTTCGGTTATACCCTCGTCACCAGGGTTCAGCCGGACCTGCGAACCATCGAAGCTGACTGAAACCACAGGGCTAGGCGTATCAAGTTCCACTGAGTCCAGAGGCCTGCCGACAAAGCGCCCGAGTACAGGACTGTCATCGAACAGGAGTACCCGTGCAGCACCACCTGCAGGACTGGCCAGCCGGTCATCATTGAATCGCAGCCCCTCATCGTCATTCAAGCCTGCGGAAGGAACAGGGAACACACGATAGAAAGACCCAGCGTAACGGTCCTCATTGCCAGCTTTGTCCACAGCCACAATGACAAACTCCAGCAACTCGGGTGGCAAATTCTTCGGCAGGGCAGCCTCGAAGGTAAAACCTCCAGCGGAGGCCTTCCTGGGACTCAGGTTCACCGGATTACCGCCATTAACGGATATGCTCAGGGATGCAAGATCATTCGGAGCTTCCACGGTTCCGGACAACCTGGCATCCACTGGCAGGATCACCGCCCCCGCACCGGCAAAATCCTGACTGCCATCCTTGCCGACAAGGGAGCCCACCCGGATTCTTGGACCAGCCCCGGAAACCACAAAGCTGTTCTTGACAGCAACCGAGGCCGGGCCAGCCAAGCCCTGGGAACTTGTCACGAGGGTACGGGTACCGGTAGCCAGTCCAGGTAGTTCAAGAACCACAGCACCGGAAGACTCCATGATCCTGGGCTCTGCCCCGTCCAGGACAAGTGTAAAACCGCTGACCCCGGAAACTGCTGTAGCAGACAGGAACACCACCGGCACCCGGGATGCGGTGGAAGGAACCTCGACCCGCATCTGGGACGCTGCCTTTGCCGAATCGGTGGCAAGGGGAATGGATAATGAGGCAGACCCGCCAGCAGTGGTTTTTGCGATGACAGAAAGACTGAGCTTGCGTGCTCCCGGAACTCCCGCAGGCACCCGGATTACATGGATGGATCCTTCGGCCGGATTCAGGGTTCCCGTACTGCCACCACCGCTCCAGGCAAGTGTGGCCAGCGGATCAGTGGAGCGGACTTGCACCACAGCAGTATAA
>Ga0156623_1010_pt1 | contig 12862 bp, 12 predicted proteins | sample RifOxyC1_FD_110697 | JGI IMG/M metagenome (GOLD analysis project Ga0156623, IMG submission 110697) | Spirochaetes bacterium RIFOXYC1_FULL_54_7
TGCACTAAGGACGACGGTGGTGTAGTTAAAACTTTTACCATCCCTTGCTGCATGGTCCCTCTGGCGTGCTGCTCCGGTGGTAGCCGGAAGCCGGTTGTGAGCCTGGAATCAAGGGCCAAGAGCCAAGGTTAAGCTCATAAGTCTAATAGGGTATTCAATTCGCTTATCCATTCCATATTTTATGCCGATCATGTGAATGCGGGTTGTGTCGGCTGGCTGGCGAGGCTGGATTCGTCGATTACCTCGCTCCGTTGCCTGCTGGACGGCGACGGGTCTTTACAAGAGAGGCGGTCTCACGTGGGCATGGCCCAGAAAACGGGGTTTGCTATTTCGGACGGAGACAGAAAACTCATTCGCGACCATGCGTACTCCATCCGGGAAGCGCTATTCACATGCTTGACCGATACCCAGGTAGAATGCTCGGTTGCATTTGCCCGGCTTCTGAACCGCTCTGGCGTTACCAGTGAGAATTACCGTCTTTTCATGAGGATGCTGATAACCAACAATCCTTGGGTGGTAGAGGAACTTCTCCATGACCGCGACCCTCGATTGGTATTCTCTACCATACGGCCGGATACAGAGTTGATTTCCACCGCCTTCGAGGTGCTCATGTCCAGGCATCCTCATGAGTTGCACAGCAATGTACTCGAGGCAGTACTCGGGATCATACAGAATGCCTTCTTTGATCCTGATGATGGGTATAAAATTTATCCATTAGGTATCATGGATCTCAATGTACTTGGAAAATTCCTGGTCAAGGACAAAGACCAGGAAAACCCCCAGAACAAGTTAATATTGGAGATTCTTGATCGAATAACCGGCCTCGGAGTGTATTATGGTGATCCGGAAAAGAACATTGTAGCCAAACATGCCTTCAGTGTCCGGTTCGCCTACTTTGACAGTACCCGGGATTTGAATGATGCCATCCCCGAACCTTTGCTTGTCAAGTTACCCAACCGTTCGGATGTAGCCCCCGAAACCGATTTTGCAGGTCTTATCGTGGAACGAAGAAAGCAGAAGCGAAAAATCGCAACCCGTCCATCTAAATAGGCCCCTCCAGTAGCATACAGTCTACTTGAGTGGTATTATTTCCACAGAATAAGCTGTATGCTATTTTTCTCCAGATAGTGTTTCAATAATCTGAAAGCGGGGGGACGGAGTGACCAGGAGTAGCATGCCGAGGGTCCCGAAGCAGGATTCTACCATCTCTGGATCCATAACGAAAAAAGGCAAGGTACTAGAGGGGCTCAAGCTTGTGGAACGGGCTATTGAAATATCCGGTTCATGGCCAGGCAGGCTCAAGGACGATGAAGGGGCTCCGGGTGGGCTTATCGAGTTACCGAAGGCTGTGCGCCCTATAATAATTGGTGACCTCCATGCAAATCTTGAAAATTTAAAGTCGATTATTGACCACGAAAATAATCGGGTTGATCTGGAATCAGGCCGTGCAGTGCTGCTTTTTATCGGAGACTCTGTTCATGATGACCGGACAGGCCACATGAGGGAGATGGCTGGTTCCATAGCGATCCTGGATTACATCCTTCACCTGATCGTCGATTACCCTCGCAATATATATTATATCCGAGGCAACCATGATACCTTTGACCCTCTTTTGCGGAAAAGCGGCATTGCCCAGGGGGTGGAATTCAGGAGGGCTATGGTGGCCGCGTGCGGAGAGGACTTCACTGCGGCAGTCGGTCGTTTTTTCGAGTCTCTTCCTGTGTTCATCATCGCCAATGATTTTGTCATGACCCATGCTGGTCCACCGCGAGGAGGCTTGGTCAGGGAGGAGATCATCAATATCAAGCGATATCCCGAAAAGTACCATCAGCTGATGTGGAACCGGGTTAACGAATATCATGGGAATCCCAGCCCCAAGGAATATGGAGAGCGCGATGTCCGGCTTGTGCTTGACTTGCTCGATGTGGCGAGGGATGTACAATTTATTGTTGGCCATAATCCACTCTGGAACGACGGCGGTAAAACGGGTGTATGGATGAATGTAATTGGAATAGCAGGCCATCATATACTCTATTCTGGTTCCGGGAGCAGGGCTCCTTACTTCACCAGGGAAAATGGCCAGCTTCTCGTCAAGATGGCAACCGAGTTACTTCCGGAGGTATACAGCTATGGATGACAGAGAGCGGCTCTCCAAGAGCATCGATGACGACGCCATCATACGCAGCTTTTACCTGGATATGAAGACCAAGGATGTGCTCACTAAGATCGACTCGCTTTCGATACGCATCGCCGAGGTTCAGAAGGACATCCCCTTCAATGCGGAGGTCAAGGGGTATATCGGTGCGGTGGACACTGACGGTGAGCCTTGGATATTGAAGCCCGCACTTTCGCGGGAGGATTCACTCTACCACAGGATCTGCACTTTGGCCTTCCTGATGGATCACTGGATGGGTACTCTATCCGCACCTACGACTGTTTGCACGATCAACGGGAAGAAGTACCGAGCAGTTAAGGTCGTCAAGAATTCCATTCAAATTTCATCGTATAACTATATGGACAGCCCTTTCATTGAATGGCTGAGAATGGACCTTATAAACCGATGGCTGTACTTCGACGAGGACAGAAATCCCAATAACTACCTTGTCATCAGGAACAAGGCGGAAAAACCCTTTGTGGTAGCGATAGATTTTGACAAGGCAGACTTCGAGACCACCACGATGAAGATTTCCGGAACTGAAGGAAAATTCGGCTGGAAACGTACAGAGAAAACACGGTTCCTGACCTTGCTTCGGCCAGAGAATTTCGAAGGCGTGCCGATAGAAAGCTTTGACTCCCGGTTAAAAGCGATGATGGCCATACCAAAAGATGAGATAATGAACCTGGCCAAACGTCTGGTAAACGGCTACTGTGACGACGCGAACATGATGGCAACGACGCTTGCGACAAATATAGAATCACGCAGGCAATATATTGATAAATATTTCAGGAAAATGTTCAAGTTGCAGAGTGAAACCAGGAATACCTCGAATTCCGATGATTATTCGATGTTCGGAGCAAGTTTTCTGTCAACCTATGGTGGCAACAAGTGATACTGGAAGAAGTTTTCAGGTAATAGGGGCTTGACATAAGACCAAGGTGTTCTATGATTCTGTAGGGAATTATGATGCCAATATGTATACGATTCATCCACTCAGGAGGTTACGATGGATAAGCAGACCGAAAAAATGATCGAACGGACATGGTCTAAAGAGACGATCATGCAGGTCGAGCTGGGGATCATGCAGAATATGCTCGCTTCGAGGACAGAAGAGGCAGTAGAAGGCGCAATAAGCTTTGCCCGTTTCTTGAGCCTTTCAGGGTTGAACAACGATAATTACCCGTTGTTTCTCAAGTTGCTGGAGGTAGAAAACCACTGGGTCATCGATACTATGGTAGGCTTGAAGGATCCCTTCCTTCTTATCAGTCCTATCCAGCCAAATTCCTACCTGGCTTTCACTGCCTTCAAGTTGCTTACCAACTGGCACCCTGGGGGTATTTATCCGGTAACCCTCTCGGTAGTACTTGGCGTCCTCCAAGCTGCATATGCTTCCCCCAAGGACGGCTACAAGGTTTACGCTGTATCGATCAACGATGTTAACAATCTGGGCAAGCATCTCAACAAGGAGACTGGCCAGGATGACCCCAATAATCGTTGTATCCTCGATATCCTTGACAGGATCGGCTCTCTTGCCGGTACGTCCACTGACCCGGACAAGGAGCAGATGGCACGGCAATCGAACAGTATCCGTACCTTCTATTTTGACAAGCGGAAAAAGATGGAAGACATCATACCGCAGGTTCTCCTTGTCAAATCCGATTACGTGGCCAAGGAAACCGCGCCGCGCCAGCTTTTCGTAGCCTGATCAGGAGGGATCGAGTATGAAGGAACTATTCGAGAAGAAACAAGACTGGACCAATGAAGAAATAATGGGCATTGAGTACAGCATGCTCAAAGGTTTGATCGGGTGCCGCACGGTTGAAGCCGTCGAATCCGCAATGACATATGCGAGTTACCTGAACTTCACTGGAATCACCAACGGAAACTACCCGGTGTTTCTCAATATTCTTACGGTTCGAAATCACCATGTAATCGATGCGCTGCTTGGCACACGTGATCCCTTCCTGTTCATGAGTTCGATTCAGCCTAACCACTTCATAGTGGCCACCTGTTTCAGCATACTCACGAAATACAGGAAAGGTGAAATCTATCCCAAGACCCTTGGAATCATACTCGGTGTCTTTCAGGCCGCCTATAACTCACCCCTTGATGGATACAAGATCCATGCACCGTCGGTTGCCGATGTCAATGCTCTCGGCAAGCATCTCAACGAGGAAAAGGGACAGGATGATCTTCTGAACCGGAGTATCCTCGATATTCTCGACAAACTGTCTTCTCTCGAAGGCCAGAACATTGATGAAGATATGGAAGATCTGGCTGTACATGCGCACAACATACGGAACAACTTCTTTGACAGCACCAAGCGTCTCGTAGATGTCATCCCTGAAGTGCTATTAAGGACGGAATTGAACCTTGATCTCGACGTACAGCCGCGCAAACGTGCGTCTTTGTCAGAGGCTGAAAAGGGAGCACCTGTTGAAACGGTAGCCAAAGCACCTCGTGCGGCAGCTAAAAAGCAGTAGGTTCAGGCTACCCGGAACATTCTGACTTCGATTACCGGTTTTGCTCGGCAAAATAGTGCCGGGTAAGACCGGAATCACTAGGAGGATATTTATGCCTGAAGCCACTTCCTGGCCTCAGTGGTCCCAGGATGAAATAGACGCCCTTTCACTTAGGTACGTCAATGACATCATAGAATGCTCGGATGGATACAGCGTTTTCGCAGCGGTTGCGTTTTCCCACTATCTCGTCGGTAAGGTTGGCTTGACGCCCGATAATTACTCGGTATTCTTCAGACTTCTAGAATCAGGAAACCAGTATGTTGTCGACGCACTAGCCGGCGATGGTGATCCAGCAAAATTTTTCGGCACTATCCAGCCGAATACGTTCATGCTCCGGGAATGCTTCAGAATGTTGACCAAATGGAAACCAGGAGAAATCTATCCAAAAGCCCTCCTTATTATCTATGGCCTTCTGACGGTATGCTTCAGGGATCCAGAAGAGGGATACCGCCTGTACTCACTGACGGTGACCGATGTCAACAACCTTGGTAAACATCTGGATAAAGGGCAGGATCAGATGTATCCCTTGAACAGGATTGTCCTTACCGTATTGGATGAGATAGCCAGTCTGGTCGAACCTCAGCATCCGTTCCCGAGCAGAGAGGTTCAGGATGTGGCTCTGCAATCCAACAGTATACGTGGAAAATTCCTGGATATGACCAAAAAGCTCAATGAAGCCATCCCTGATATACTCCTTGTACGGGGAGATTATTCGGCTAACATTATCAAGCCGAATATTCCGAAGATAAATGCATAAGGTTGAGTGATGCGCTACTGAGCATCATAGGCGCGGCTTCAGCCGCGCCTTTTTTATAGGCGGCAAAGCTATGTTTGAAGTAAACGAAATCGTCAATGGTTGCTATATACTTCGGCATCGTGTTGGAGAAGATACCTTCTCCGAATGGTGGCAAGCAACAGCCATCTTTGTTGCTTCAAATTTCCTTCTCCGTTTCATCAAAGATGAATATGCAATGGAAGAGCGCCTGGTCAAGACCTTCTTTGAAAATGGTAAAAAACGCATCCCTGTCGTTTCACCTGCCATCCTTGGTTTGATCGAAATTGACAGACATAATGGCCGGTACTTCATAGCCTCTGAATACAATGGTCAAACTCACCTGAAGTCTATCCTGGAAGCCGGCAGGCGCTTCTCTGTAGAACATACCTGCAGATTGATGATCGAGCTGGCTACTGGAATCGAAATACTGCACATGCATGATCAGTCTTTTGGTGTATTGACGCCAGACTGCGTAGCTATCCATGGGGTTGGTGATGGCATTGATGAGTTCAAACTCTTGCTTCCTGGCTATGAGACTCTATTCAAGCTTATTCCGCAGGAGAATGAGGTCGATTTTGTTGGCGCTTGGGGTTATGCATCCCCGGAATTCAAGAAGGGGATGGAAACTGACTCCAGGTCTGATATCTACTCTCTTGGAATCTTGCTCTTCAGACTGATAGTAGGCAAGCTACCATACGGCAGCAGAGCGGGTATTAAGGTTAGAACCCAATCGGCCGCGCCAGCCAATATTGCCGCAGCTCTTGCCCGTCGGGGTACCCCGAGGGAGCTTGTTGCAGCCACAGTTCGGGCCCTCAGGAAAAACCCCGAACTGCGGCAGGCTGATCTGATGTCGTTCATAGAGGAGCTCAGGGGCATTCTTGAGAGCCGGCGTAAAGCCTGGATCAAAGCCGGCGAGCCTGATCCCATTGCAGATCTCGCTACCCTCAATCTAAAGAAGGCCAAGGCAGATTCGAAGGAGATAGTACGTAGCCTGGAGTCGGTGGAATACTTTAATCATTCCTCACAGAGTGACAGGGTTGAATTGTTGATCCCGATCGAGATGACGGAAGTGGACAAAAAGAATCTGGAACTTGAAGTTCTTGAAGAGCTCGAGAGCAGTGAAGCTGAAGATGACGATACAGTCGCGACGGAAGCGTATGTAGAAGCTGGTTACGAGGCAGCCATGACCTCAACGAAAGCCAGCGCGTTCCTGTCGCCCAGGATGCAAAAAAACCAGCCTGCAGGCAAAATTCGCGAAGAATCCACTGAGGGGGCTATCGAAAAACCAACTGCAAAGGCAACGGTAAAACCCGATGTAAAATCCACTGAAAAAAAGGCCGCAAAAAGCCTTGAACCTCAGCCTATGGAGCAGGTTGAGCCTCCTGCATCGCCTGTCTCAACCGCCAATCCTGCTTCTATCGCAAAGCCTGCGAAAAGGACTAAGGCAGCACCGGTTACAGAGGACATGGGGGCTCAAGGAACTGCGTCAATTGCAGCGGTTCCAGTAAAAACCCCAAGAGTACGCAAAACCCCCACGCGGGTCATAAGGGGCAAGGCACCCGTTCCCTTCCACATCAACTGGCGGCAGGCCGGCGGATCTCCAAAGGAAGTAGCTGAAACCATCATAATGACTGCGGCCCGGGCACAAGAGGGTTTTGGTATTGTCAAGTTCATTGAGGATCCGGGATCAAGCGATCCAGACAGGCAGATCCTCAAAGCCATCCAATCGTTGCAGGTCTTTGCCCGTGTGGTTGATTTGGGTATGCTGAGGGGCAATATCAGCCTGGGAAAGCTGATCAAGACCCTTGAATACTTGATCCCTGACCTGGCATTGAAAGAACCTGAATCGAAGGAGTCTGAAGTCAAACTAGCTTCACGGGTTGCCAAAGCAGTGGCGGCCTGCGCCAACCGGGATAAGCCCATCATACTTGTTGCCTGGGATACAGAGAGTGTAGCGCGTTCAGCCCACCAGCTGATTCTGCAACTAGCCACTATTGCACCGGGGATTCCTGTGTGTGCGTTTTTGTTCTTCAAGACCGGTAGAACGCGACCATGGCATATTCTGGCAAACATAACTGACCGATAGCGGATAGCCTAAAGTTTTTCACCACAATTGAAGCATTCGTATCGATAGCTTGAATTTTCCATTTTGCAATGCGGACATTTCTTTGCGATCAATCCACTTGAAGTAGATCGTACCGAGGCGCCAGGCGGCAATTCTGGCTGACGGGGTGTGGGCGGTACAAGTATGGTTTCTTCCTGCACCGTCTCTTTGGCAGTTTCGATGACGGGAGCTTGAACCTTCTTTTCCTCGATCCGTTCAGGGCTTGGTACCATCAAGGGGGTGACCGTACCAGGGTTTCCTACATTTACATTTATTGTCTGGCCTGGTGACTCGTCCCCATGAGCGATTCCGCGACCCTTATTATGCATCAGGTCACGGTGGATCAGGAGCAACTCGATCGATATCAACAAAAGAAAGGCGATGATAACCAATTCCAGGAGTAGCTGCATGTCTCCTAGTATTCATGAATGTCGTGATTGAATCAACTGAGGTGGTTTCTATAATGACCGCATGGTCGTTTGCATCCGTAGAGTAACCACCGGCACCATTATCGTCGATATTTATGGATATCTTGTATAAGCCAAGGCTTACCGGATCCAACGAGACGGATTGTACGGCGCATGAAGTCTCTGTCTTGACGGTAGTTGGAGGGGTACTATACTGGTATGCATCCGGCGTTGCCGAAAATCCAGGGGGGTACTGCCAGGATAAAGGCTCGCAGCAGATCTCGGTGGTGAAGTTTCGATATTCCGACTTGAAGGCAGGGCGGCCTGAAATTGTTGACCAGACTAAGTCCGAAAGGCGGTGGTTATGTTCAAGAGAAGTCTGCGTCCTTTCCCTGCACTTGTCCTTGTCATTTTGCTCGCAGTGACGATGGTGGTGACACAGGCCCAACCAACCAGCCTGGTCATGGTCACTGAGGTCTGGCCGCCTTTCCGCATGAATGATGCTCAAAGCCCGTCCGGGTTCGCCGGCATCGACATCGACCTGACTCTGGAGCTTAGCGCCCGCATCGGAATACCTATAGAGATTGCGCGGGTGCCTTGGGCGCGGGCGCTGGAGATGATGCGGACCGGTACGGCGGATCTCATTACCGGTGTTGCATGGACGGAAGAACGAGCCCAATTCATGGCTTACGCAGCCACGAGTTACGCGTCGGTACGCCCCACGTTCCTGGCCCCAAAGGGTCGCGGCGCCTCGGTGCAAGCCTATGGCGACCTGCAAGGCAAGTCCATCGGTCTATCAACCAATTCAGCCTATTTCCCGCAATTCAATGAAGACAAGACGCTGAAGAAGGTGGGATTATCCACGGAAGTCCAGATACTCCAGATGCTCGCCCTGGGTCGTATAGACCTGGCCATAGGAACCGACCCCAATCTCAGCTGGGATACAGCCCGCCTCGGCCTGAAAGACAAGGTGGAACCAACTGCTTGGCAGCCTGACTATCGTACAGCCCTGTTCCTGGCTGTTTCCGCCAAATCACAAGCTGCCAACCTGGTGGGACAAATAGACCAGGCGATACGGTCCATGGTGGCAGACGGTATGATGGACCAAATACTGAATGCCTACCGGTGAACAGCTCATTCTGTTGGGACATCGCCCATAAGCCTTTCTATGGCTGCTGCCAACTGGTTCAGGGTGTATGGTTTCGACAGCAGAACCTGTCCCCTTCCTTCTGGCAACAACTCGGCAGGATAACCTGAGACGTAGAGGGTACGAAGGGACGGAAAGCGGGCCGTCAGCCTCTTATGGAGCTCGATACCCGACATTCCCGGCATGACAAGATCTGTAACCAGAAGTGCCGGTTGCCGTATCGTCCGCTCAAGGGTTTCACAGGCACGCAGGGGATTATCGAACACCCACGGCTCGTAGCCCAGGGTCCTGAGCTGACGTTCGCCGCCCCGAGCTATGGCCCTGTCGTCATCAACCAGCACGATGAGCTCACCTCTGCCCACTTTTCTGCTCACTGCTTTCACCGCCGAGGGTTCAGTGCCGCTATCGGATAGGGGCAGGAAAAGCTTAAACACTGTTCCATGACCAGGTTCGCTGTATACCTTGATCGCTCCTCTGCATTGTTGCATGATGCCGAATACCGTAGACAAGCCGAGCCCGGTACCCTTGTCAGAAGGTTTGGTGGTGAAAAAAGGTTCGAATATATGTTCTATGACTTCGGGTGACATACCGCAGCCCGAATCACCGACCTCAAGCTGGGCATAATCGCCTGGAGCTATTCCTGGATGAATCAGCACATCTTCTTCCGAGAAATGTATGGTGGATGAGGCTATTGTAATCTTGCCTGGGCCACTTATGGCATCACGCGCGTTTACAACGAGATTCGTAAAAAGTTGATCCAGATGCGCGTTGTCGATAAGGACAGGAAGGGTATTGGTATATGGCCTTACTATAAGTTCGATCTGCTCAGGAACCAGGCGCTTGAACAGGGCATGCATGGAGGTCATCGAGGCATTGAGATCGAGCATCTTCGGGTTGACAGGTCCCTTATGCGCGAAGGTCAGGAGTTGTCGGGTCAGTTTGGCAGAGTTCTGAACGCCATCCTTGATTGCCTTGAATCCCTGTACAGCCGGGCTGTCCGGTTCGGCGTCCATGATGCCAAGCTCGCACTCAGCCATGATGGCCTGCAGTGTGTTGTTGAAGTCATGTGCAATACCGCCGGCAAGCCTGCCGACGGAATCCAGCCTCTGCAGATGAAAAGCCTCGTTTTCCGCCCGCTTGCGTGCATCTATATCGCGGATGGAGCTGATCACCTGAGGAATTCCTCTGATGGAAACTGCGGTAAGTGAAACCTCGATCCAGAAATTTCTGCCCTCGCTGTCTCTGGCTCGCCACTCGACAAGTTGGGGGCCACCCTCTACGCAGCGGGCGATAATGGCCAGGGCTGCCTCTGCATCGTATGGCGCTTCACCAGCCAGGAAGGTTGCAAATCCCATTGATGAAAAGAGCATCTCTTCTGTTGTTTTAAACAGGCTCAATGCGGCCCGATTGGCTTGAATAATTCTTGTGGTTTGGCCTTGGTGGATCAAGATGGCGTCTCCAGCTGAATCGAACACTTCCCGGTAACGTTCTTCGCTGCCGAGAAGTTCTTCCTGCAGCCTATCCCGCTCACCAAGGGATACATGCAGTTTTCGTCTCATGCTTTCAAGGCTATGTGCTAGTCCATCCAGTTCAGCTGCCGCACCCTTTTCCGATGACATCAGGGACCACGGCAAGGGCTTGTCCAGCGTATCGAGGGTCAGAGCCCCGGCCAGATCGCTGAGTGATACCAGGGGGCGGGCTATCCAGACCTTGAACAGCCTGTATTGAACCAGGAACGCTATTCCGAGTGCACCAAGCAGTACAAGGACAAGCATGCCCGCGGTTCGGATTGCTTCTTCCAGAACCTCTTGCCTGGAGAACGATACGTGTAGAATCCCGAGTGTCTGGCTGCCTTCGTGAACAAGGGTGTAATCCCGCTCAATCGTGCTACGGCTCCTCCCGTCAGGATTGACAAATCTTATGTTCCCATGGTCCGTCAGCAGTTCCAGCCCGCTTACATAAGGCAGATACAAAGTCGAGCGCACATAGTTTTCTGTCTCGGGGTTGAATTCCCAGAGCATGGAAGCAAGCTGTGGTGCAACGATCCTTTCTATGACCTCGGCGCTGTCTTCAAGATTGCTGTATCCAACCAGCAAGGTAAAGGCTGCAGCGAGCAGGGAGAGTATCAAACCTACAGCGAGTGCTACTGCTAGAAAGGTTCGTGCCATGAGATTTGCTATGCCTGGTTTGGCATCTATCGTGCGGGGCTTCTTCAATAGATGGCCTCCGAATGTATTATAATCATATCTCCCATATAGCGCTATGCTCTGCTGTACGGATCAGGAGGCTGCAACTGTGGCTATGATTACTTAATTCCCGAATGGGCAGCCTGGAAACCATAGCCGTATTGAGTTGAACTTGTTATAGCAGGATGCCAGCTTGTATTACTTGATTCCTGTTGTGATGCAGGCAAGGAAAGCCCGGCCCAACTCAGTGCTCAGCACGTGCGGGTCGCGGGGTTTACCAGTACGCAGAGCTTCCCATTAGAGCAACTCACATATTGAAGCCGATCCACTCGGATTGATCATTCCAATACCCCGGGCTACAATAGAATCCGCATTCTGAAAATTGTCCGGTGCACGCTGGAACAAGCAATGAATTATGATGGAGCCCTGTGAATGTGGAATCCACGGATCCTTTGGTCAAAGCCAGACAACCAAACCTACAGGATCTTGCTTGCATTGTCCATGTTTGTTTTGTTTTTATGCCGACCTTCCCGGGTTCTGGCTGCTGAACCACCAACAGATACAGATCTCCCAGCCCTGGCTATTCCGTTTTCTGTCGGGGCCTTGCTTCCTGTCGGGAATTCCGACACCTTTTTCAAGCCAGGCATCTTCTTCGAGGCCGGACCTGCCCTGCACCTTGGTGAGAGCCTTGTAGGAGGGTTCCAGCTAGGGTACTCTGCCCTTCCATTGACCGCTGGACCGACCCTTTCGGCTCTGGGAGTTGAAATCGGTGTACAGTACGCATGGTCTGCTTTGCCTCGTCAAGCAATCACTGCCACCTGAACGGCAGGTGGCTATTGGGCAGGGGTTTCCGGAGCCGTTACGGATTCCACCCTGGCCGGTTCGGGAGGCTTCGGCACGGCTGCCAGTGCCAGGCTCGGGCTTGCGTTCCAGGCCAGCCCTGCATGGAGCCTTGCTGTGGATACCCGCTTCAAGGCTATGCTCGGCCTGTATTACAGCATGGCCATCTCGGCATGGCCATCTCGGCAGGAGCACGCTGGTCCCCCGGAAAGCCCCTATCCACTGGTACGGCATTTGCGGAAAAGCAAGCCAGGAAACCACCTGCAGAATCGGCATCCACTGCGGGTAGTGACGGCCTCAGTGCCAAAGGCGTTGTCCTTGGACGCTTCGAGCTGGAACCGGTATTCCCGGAGTTCTATTCATACTACAGCAGCTTCCCCTTCGGCACACTTACCGTGAAAAACAATGAGCGAAGCACCGTTTCCAACCTTCGCATTTCCCATTCGATGAAACAGTACATGGATATGCCGGCAATCCTGATCCAGGCACAGACACTGCTGCCTGGGCAGGAGCAGCTTGTTCCCGTTCAAGAGCTATTCAACGACGCGATACTATCCATTACGGAAGGCACGCTGGTTGCCACTGAATTCACTGTAAGCTATATCCTGGGTGGCAAGGGGCAGTCGAAGACCTTCAATGTGCCGGTACGGATCCTGGACAGGAACTCGATGAGCTGGTTTGATGATCGTTGCTCTGCAGCCTATGTCACGGCCAAGGATCCGG
>Ga0156623_1050_pt2 | contig 12646 bp, 11 predicted proteins | sample RifOxyC1_FD_110697 | JGI IMG/M metagenome (GOLD analysis project Ga0156623, IMG submission 110697) | Spirochaetes bacterium RIFOXYC1_FULL_54_7
AGACCCTCAAGGCCCATGAACGCCTTGGCAGGGCTACAGCTCGTTCATCCGCCACTCTTGTCTATTTCTATGGTGAAGAAACCCGGCATTCCTACGAGGCGGCCGTGAAAGCCGGCGCGAATGCTGCCATGTTCCACTTTGACACCTTCGAACCTTTGTCTGCTGCGGTTAGCGCAGCGGTTAAACCCGGAGATCTCGTCCTTCTGAAGGCAAGCCATTCCATGGCTCTTGAGAGGCTGGCAGAGCTACTGTCAATCGGCAAAGCAGCAGTGTCCGGAGGTCAGCATGTTTCTTGAGTGGATCTATCCGCTGGTCCGGTATTTCTCACCCCTCAACGTCTTCCGTTATCTGACCTTCCGTTCCGCCTATGCGGCTGTAACGGCCCTGCTGGTGGCCTTCCTGGCTGGCCCATATATCATAGAAAAGCTCAGGCATCTCAAGTTCGGCCAATCCGTTCGTGTGGATGGCCCCCAGTCCCATCTGGTCAAGACCGGAACACCGACCATGGGTGGCTTTCTTATCCTGGCTTCCGTGGCCTCGGCTACGATCCTGTGGGTGGATTGGGGCAACCGTTATACCTGGATCTGCCTCGGTGCCATGATAGGCTTCGGAGCCGTTGGCTTCATGGATGACTGGATGAAGATAAAGCACAAGAATTCAGATGGTTTGTCGGCCAAGACCAAGCTGATTGGCCAGTTCATCGTGGCCCTTGCTGTGGCCATGTCCTTGTACCTTGATCCCACTCCGGACACCACCAAGCTGTACTTGCCTTTCTTCAAGAACGCTGTCATTGACCTTGGGATCATGTGGATACCCCTGGCTGTGGTTTATATGATGGGTTGGTCCAACGCCGTAAACCTTTCCGATGGACTGGACGGGCTGGCTACAGGCCTGGTTATCATGGCTGTCATCGCTTTTTCGATTCTGACTTATCTTTCCGGGCGGGCCGACTGGTCCGAGTACCTGTCTATTCCGTATGTGCGCGGAGCCGGCGAGATGACGGTCTTCAGTCTTGCACTATTAGGAGCCTGTGTTGGCTTCCTGTGGTTCAATGCCCACCCCGCCGAGATATTCATGGGTGATGTAGGCTCCCTGAGCCTGGGCGGTATTCTGGCCGTGATGGCCTTGATAGTAAAAAAAGAAGTCCTGCTCTTTGTCGTGGGTGGGGTTTTCATACTTGAAGAAGCATCGGTGATCATGCAGGTGCTGTACTACAAGGCCACCAAGGGCAAACGGATCTTCCGCATGGCTCCCTTGCATCATCATTTTGAATTGTCCGGATGGAAAGAGACCAAGGTTGTGACCAGATTCTGGATACTGGGTGGCTTGTTCGCAATCATCGCCCTTTCGACCTTGAAGATACAGTAGAAAGGATGAGCATTTTGGGTGGGTTCAGCATGGAACGGCCGTTGTCACGAGCCGGCGGAGACACAGTTATGCTCGCAGTCCTGTTCCTCCTCGGAGGTATCGGGCTAGCCAATCTTTACTCCGCTTCTTATGGCTTTGCCCTGTCCATCGAAAAACTGCCTGGCTACTTTGCCATGCGCCAGTTGCTCTGGTTCGTGCCTGCCATGGCCGTTTTCGGGCTCTGCTCCTTCGTTTCCCTGGACTACATCAAGAGGAATATCGGACTCCTTACCCTCGGAACCCTGATGTTGTTGCTGCTCCCCTTTGTCCCTGTTCTGGGTATAACCAAGAATGGGGCCTCCCGGTGGTTCGGGTTTGCAGGTCTCATGCTGCAGCCCTCCGAATTATTCAAGCCGGTGATAATCCTGTATCTGGCCCATATACTAAGCAAAAAGGCTGACCGTCTGGCCGATGTGGTCAATGGTGTCATCCCTCCATTGCTGGTTGCCTTTGCTGGAGTGATCATTGTCTTGTTGCAGAATGATTTTTCCAGTGCCCTGCTGATTGGGATACTGGCGGTTATCATGTTCTGGGTTGCCAATGTGCCGCTGGTGTTTTTTGCTGCTCTTGGGTCCATAGGGCTTCCACTCGTGTCGCTTACTGTGCTTACCAGTGATTACCGGCTCAGACGGGTTCTGGCCTACCTGGCCCCGAAGCTGGACCCAGCAGATCTTTCTTATCAGGTAAATGCATCCCTGCGGGCCATCAGGGCTGGTGGCTGGTGGGGCAAGGGCCTGGGCCAAGGCACCCTCAAGGTACGCAGCATACCCGAGGTTCAATCCGATTTTGTTTTTGCCGCCTGGGCAGAAGAGACAGGCTTTATGGGTGTCTTGTTGTTCACCGGTCTGTGGGTGCTGCTGATCCAGCGGGCCTTTGCAACTGCTTTCAAGGCCTCGGACAGCTATCGCTCCCACCTGGCCTTCGGCATGACCTGCTATCTTGCCATACAGACCCTGATCAATGTGATGGTGGTTTCGGGAGTGGCCCCTGCGACCGGTATTCCCTTGCCGTTCTTTTCTTCTGGTGGCTCTTCGCTCTTGTCTGTCGCCGCTGCAGGCGGCTTCATCTACAATGTTTCAAGAAATGGCGCGGCTGTGGACGCGTCGGAAGGGCAAGTCAATCATGGCTGAAATAGCCTTGTACGAACGGGATTATGCCTGGCGTGCAGGCACTGAATCGACAGAACGTCGGACAGGATCCGGGGAAGCCTCATTTTCCGGTCGTAGGGAGGGGCGGCTGTTGTCAGAACCCCAGGCCGAGGCTGTAGTGCGGACTATGCTGGCCGCGGTTGCCGGGCTTGTCGTTTTTGCCCTGCTGGCCTTCCTGTTGGTGCTGCCGCTGACCCAGATCCGTGGATTTTCACTGCATGGGGGGCTTACCATCAGTGCTGACGAGGCTCGTGCCTGGTCAGGTTTGCCTGAGAAGGCACATTTTTTTACCGTTGATCCCGGAACCATTGCGACCAACCTCATGGCGCACCCCAAGATTGCCATGGCAGGGGCTCGTCTGGCCTTTCCGAACCGCTTGATTGTCACGATAAGCGAACGTATCCCTGCTGCGGTCGTCTATGCCCGCACAGCCTCCGGCCGCATGGAAGCACATTGTGTGGATGCCGCTTCGGTTGTGTTTGCTCCAGCCAGTGAATATCCGGGGACAAGGGACCTGCCTGTCATCTCAGGAGTGGAGATACGGGGCCTGCGCTATGGTGTCAGCCTTGGCGGACCCTTTGCTGCCCTCATGACATCTCTTGCCGAAATCTCGGCGGCCGAACCTGCCCTGGTACGGGCAATCTCGGAGATTCGCATGATAGCCAGGGAAGGCTCCTTGCCCGAAATTATGCTGTATCCAGCCAATTACCGTCTTCCTGTAAGAATGCGTCCGGTATTGAACCCGGAGCTGCTCAAGTCTATGATGCTCGTCCTGGACGTCGTCGAAGGAAGGGGCCTGAGCTCTACCATCAGCGAACTGGATCTCAGAAGCGACACGTTCGTGTACCGGACAAAGGAGGCCGTCTCTGGGTGAACATATAATAGTGGGTCTCGACATTGGCACGTCCAAGACCTCCGCCGTGATCGGTGAATACAATGAAAACGGGATACTGGAGATTACCGGGGTAGGTGTTGCCCCAAGTACCGGCCTGCGCAAGGGAGTTGTGGTCAACATAGAAGCCACCTTGCAGTCGGTGGCCAAGGCGGTGGAAGCTGCAGAACTAATGTCCGGCCGGGAGGCAAAGGTCTGCTATGTCGGTGTAGCCGGCGCCAATGTCGAGGGTATCAATTCAAGAGGTGTGGTTGCGGTCACCGGCAAGGGCCGTGAGATCAGCCAGTCCGACATAGACAGGGTAATCGAAGCTGCCCGTGCGGTGGTCATACCTATGGACCGGGAAGTGCTCCACGTCATTCCCCAGACCTTCATAGTGGATGACCAGAAGGGTATACGGAATCCTCTTGACATGATAGGCGTGCGGCTTGAGGCTGAGGTCCATATAATCACCGGGTCGGTAACCACCGCCCAGAACATCGTGCGCTGTGTGAATCGGGCTGGTTTCAAGGTGGATGGCCTGATCCTCCAGAGTCTTGCATCTTCCAAGGCCGTGCTTTCTGCGGACGAGAAGGAGCTCGGTTGCCTACTGGTCGATCTTGGGGGCGGCACAACCGACGTGCTGCTGTTCTCCGATGGCGCGCCGTATTTCAGCGCCAGCGTCGGAGCAGGTGGTGCCCAGGTCACCAACGATCTTTCCATCATCCTCAATGTACCTATGGACACCGCAGAGCGCATCAAACGCGATTCAGGTTCGTGTTTTATGCCCCATGTTGAGATTGACGATCTGGTTGTGGTGCCGGGCGTCGGGGGCAGGCCTCCCCAGGAAGTGCCCCGTGCCCGGGTGGCGGGTGTAATCCAGCCGCGGATGGAAGAAATCTTCCGGCTGGTACGGGAACGGGTCGAATCCATGGGCTACTGGCGCCTCATAAAAGGTGGCGTGGTACTGACTGGGGGCGGAGCCCTCATGCCCGGCGCTGCTGATCTGGCCTACGAGGTCTTTGGCATTCCAGTGCGTACTGGTGCTCCAGCAGCTGTTGGCGGCCTGGTGGAGGAATACCGGAGTCCTGCGTTCTCGACTGCTGTCGGGCTGGTGATGATGGGTGCCGAGCGCCTGGCCCCAGAGGAAGTGGAGACGCGTCCGAGGTCCGGTGAAAAGCAGAAGCAGAAAACCAAATCCGGAGCCATACGCAAGGGGCTTGGAGACTGGTTCAAGGAGTTTTTCTGATATGTGATATCCGGTGCCATTCGTGGGGACGGGTGGAGCCGGAATGGGTGGGCCGGTTAACCCGGTCTGTATACAGGCTCTGACAGGCCGTTATCGAAGAAAAGGAATGGGGAGGGGATTATGGAACTCAGGCTCGTGGATGACAGCGAAGCGTTTCGCCGTCCAGAGGTGGCAATGCCGGCGTCGATGCAGGGTATGCCGGAAGCCAATCACACGGTAATCAAGGTCATAGGTGCCGGTGGTGGCGGATCGAATGCGGTCAACAGGATGATCGAGGTCGGTCTGCACAATGTGGACTTCATCGTCGCAAACACCGACCAGCAGGCCCTTGGCAAGTCCCGGGCAGCTACTCGCCTGGTACTGGGAGCCAAGGTTACCCATGGACTTGGAGCCGGTGGCAAACCGGAAATCGGCGAGAAGGCGGCCATGGAAGACCGTGCGGCCATAGCCTCGGCTCTGGAAGGCGCCGATATGGTCTTCATTACCGCAGGTATGGGTGGAGGCACCGGCACCGGTTCAGCACCGGTCATAGCCCAGATAGCCAAGGAACTCGGAGCCCTTACCGTAGCCGTTGTGACCAAACCCTTCGGCTTCGAAGGCAAGGTAAAGATGCGCCTGGCAGAAGAAGGCATAGAAAAACTCAGACAAGCGGTGGATACCCTCATCGTCATACCCAACCAGCACCTGATGAAGGTCGTAGAGAAGCGCACTCCCATCAAGGAAGCCTTCATGCTGGCTGACGATGTGTTGCGCCAGGGCGTCCAGGGCATATCCGACCTGATCACTGTGGCAGGGGACATCAACATCGACTTCGCCGATGTGAACACCGTTATGCATGGCCAGGGCGATGCCATAATGGGTGTGGGAACCGCTACCGGCGACAACCGCGCTGTAGAAGCTGCCGAAAAGGCCATTTCCAATCCTCTTCTGGAAGACGCCCGAATTGAAGGAGCCAGGAACATACTGGTCAATGTAACCGGCGGAGAGAACTTTACCCTGAGTGAATTCGAGGAGATTGTAACCATCATCACCAACAGCGCCGATCCGGATGCCCTGGTGATTTCCGGCATAGTGAACAAGCCTGGCGACCACGATGAGGTCAGTGTCACGGTTATAGCCACTGGTTTCAACAGGGCCATCAAGCCCAGCACCGCCATTCCCCAGATCCGAAAGGAAACCAGAGCCGGGCTGGATGATTACCTTTCGGTTGACGAGTGGAAGAGCTTTGTCGAGCCGAAAGGCAAGGGGTACCTGATGGGTCGCAATGACGGTGATGATCTTGATATTCCTACTGTGCTGCGGGGCCGGCGTCCGGCAACCGAACGAAGCGAGGCCTGATCCGTGACAGGCCGCGATCCCGTCAGCAGGTACGGCGCCTGGCTGCTGGCTGCACGGCGTCGATCTCCCCTCACCCTCGACGCATACCTGCGGGAAGCGCGGCTGCTTGAGACGTGGCTGGCTGGACGGGCTGCGTCCCTGGAAGATGCGACAGCAAGTGATCTTCTTGAATATCTGGTGAACCGGAAAGTATCCGGAGTTGATTCAGCCCTGAAGTCCAGGACCATGGCACGCATACTGTCAGGCTTGCGTGGCCTGTTCCGCTTCATGCGCCAGGAAGGGCTGCGTACGGATGACCCCACCGAGCTTCTGGAGAGTCCGAGGCAGGAGCGATCCCTTCCTGATGTGATAAAGGCGGTAGACGTTGACCGCATGCTCGCAGCCATAGATGTGGGCAGCCCGGGTGGCCTGCGTGACCGTGCCCTGTTCGAACTCATCTATTCCTGCGGCCTGCGCATTTCAGAAGCCGCTTCCCTGAGCTTCGGCATGCTCTTCCTGAGTGAGCGCATGATCCGGGTTACCGGCAAGCGCCGGAAGGAACGCATCATACCCTTCGGCGAAGAAGCGGCGCGCTGGCTTTCCACCTATCTGGCAGAAGGCCGGCCTGCTCTTGAGCGTAGTCCGAGGAGTGATCGAATCTTCCTGAACCGGTCCGGTCGTGGCATCTCCAGGAAAGGAATCTGGAAGCGTTTCTCCGAACTGCGGCTGATCAGCGGGGTGGATGGGAAGGTGCATACGCTCAGGCATTCCTTTGCCACCCATCTGCTGGCTGGAGGGGCTGATCTCCGCACAGTCCAGGAACTCCTGGGTCATGCAGACATCTCTACCACCCAGATATACACCCATGTGGACGCCGACGATCTTGGCAGGGCCCATGCTGATTTCTTCCCTTCCTCCGGACGGAGGCGAAGGGACTTTACCGACGGTTCAATTGCTGATTTTTCTGGCGATTTCACAGGGGATTCCGCAGGCGGGCTTGATCCCGGGCTCGTCGATATGGGCAGGGGGACTTTATGAGAATATCAGTAACCGCAGGAAAGCTCACTGCTGTTTGCCTGATTGGACTAGTGCTTGGTGGTTCCTGCGCCAAAAAAGATGACAGCTTGTTGTCCACGATGTTCGATATAGAAGCAAGGTCGATGAAGGGTGCTCCCCCATCCACTGTAGAGGAGCTCAGGGCAGCCATAGCCCAGTACGGCGACGAAGTGGAGAAGACCGTGACTGCCCATGAACGGGTAGCAAGCTACTGGCGCCTTCTAGCAGCTAAATATATGGAACGTGGACTGTTCGGGGAAGCCTATGAAGCAGCCCTGAAGGCTCTAAGCTTCTATCCGACTAATTCCGGGCTCTATTATGTTGCTGGCCTGTCGGCGGCTTTCCTGTCCAGGACAGCCCTTGCCGAGTATGGCGGTGGCCAGACTACGAGGGAAGGCTGGTTGAAGGCCTCCGAAGGAGCCTATAAGGAATCCATCCGCCTGGATGAGCGGAATACACGGTCCTTGTACGGTCTAGCTGTGGTTTATTCGTTCGAACTTGAAGACCATGAGGCAGCCATACCCCTACTGGAGCGTATGCTCGGTATTGATACCATGAATATCGATGCCCTCTTCGTGTACGCCCGATCGCTTTACGGGGCCGGGCGTATGCAGGATGCGGTTGATGCGTATGACAGGATCATAGCTGGCTCCAGAATCGAGGAGAAGCGGGACCAGGCAGCGGCCAACAAGAAGCAGATACTGGACGAGCTGTATGTCAACTGAACTGCGGCCTTCCGGACTATTGACCATTGCACGCATGCCCTTCCTGTCAGCCAGGGAAAAAATACTGCTTGTGGACCTGCTTGACGGGTCGGTGGATGTTTCCGTACTTTGCTTAGGCGCCTTGCAGGAAATAACCGGCCGCAGCCTGCATGGAGCCAGCTGGGATCCGGAGGCCTGGAAGGCTATGGCCGCCAGGGATGCTTCGTTCCTGAAGGCAAGCGGCACCAGGGCTCTGTCATACTTCGACGAAGGGTACCCAGGCATCCTGCGTGAGACCGCTCGTCCTCCATTCATGTTGTATTGCCGCGGACGGCTTCCCGAACCGTGTACGCCTGCCTTGGCTATCGTAGGCACCAGGTATCCGACAGGAAACGGACTGAAGATTTCTGCTGGTTTTGCCTGTGAGGCAGCAAAGGCTGGTATCCCTGTTGTATCTGGTCTTGCCAGGGGTATTGATGCGGCAGCGCACAGGGGGGCTCTTCTTGGCAGCGGGCCTACCTTTGCCGTACTTGGTTGTGGAATAGATACCGTGTATCCCAGGACCAACAAGGAACTGGCCATGCGGATGATCAGCTGTGGCGGTGGCCTGATTTCCGAGTATCCACCGGGAGTAACTCCCACCAGGTGGACCTTCCCGGAACGGAACAGGATACTTGCCGGGTTGTGTCGATCTACGGTCGTAATAGAGGCCCCTGCCGGTTCCGGCGCACTGATCACGGCTTCCTTTGCCCTTGAAGAGGGCAGGGATGTGTATGTGGCCGAGGCTTGCAGGGGAGGTTTCCGTTCCGCTGGTTCGGATGCCTTGGCTGGAGATGGAGCTCCCGCGGTCAAGGATTTCAACGAAATACTAAGCGACTGGGATGGCGGGTATGGGCCAGGGATGGCTGTCGCCTCTGGCATTGAATCTGGCGGGTCTTTATCCCGACACCATGTACTTTAGGAGATCTACATAATGGCTAGCGAGAAGACAGCTAAAGCACCCAAGAAGAAAACGGGCAAGGCCGGGAAGAACGACAAGACTACCCTGGTCATCGTCGAGTCGCCCGCCAAGGCCAAGACCATCGAGAAATATTTAGGTTCCCGTTATGTAGTGTTGGCTTCCATGGGGCATCTCATCGATCTCCCAAAATCACGCATCGGTGTGGATGTGGAACACGATTTTACCCCTGAGTACCTGACCATACGCGGCAAGGCCAAACTGCTCAAGGAGCTGCAGAAATACGCCAAGAAGGCCGAAACCGTGCTGTTGGCTTCTGATAATGACCGCGAAGGAGAGGCCATAGCCTACCACATCCGCAATTCCCTGGCATTGAAGAACCCTGGCCTGGAGATCAAGCGCATAGTATTCAACGAGATAACTCCTCAGGCCATCCGGGACGCGGTAAAAGCTCCCGGCGTGCTTGATGAAGACAAGGTCAATGCCCAGAAGGCACGACGGGTTCTTGACCGTCTGGTTGGCTACAACTTGTCACCGGTCCTCTGGAAAAAGGTCAAGAATGGCCTTTCAGCAGGCAGGGTCCAGTCCGTGGCACTGCGCCTCATCTGTGACCGTGAAAAGGAAGTCGAGTCCTTCATACCCGAGGAATACTGGACCCTTGAGGCAGACTTCAAGAAGGGGCGCTATTCCTTCAGTGGCCAGCTTGTAAGCTTCAAGGGCGGGAAGGCAGAGCTCGGCAAGGAAGCCGAGGTTCTGGCTGTCATGAAGGCCATAACCAGCCTGCCCTGCGTTATCGCGGATATCCGTGAATCCGAGCGTACGGTTAATCCCAAGCCTCCCTTCACCACCTCCAAGCTCCAGCAAACCTCGGCCAACCGGCTGGGCTTTACCAGCAAGAAAACCATGCAGATAGCCCAGCAACTGTATGAGGGCATAAACATCGGATCAACCCGCATCGGTCTCATCACCTACATGCGTACCGACTCTGTACGGGTTTCGGATGTGGCATTGAAAGAAGTACGTGAATATCTTGGCACCCATTACCCGGCTGAGTTGCCGGCGGAACCGGTAATCTATGCCACTGACAAGAAGGCCCAGGATGCCCATGAAGCCATCCGCCCCACGACCCTGGCCTATTCACCGGATACCATCAAGGAATACCTGAACAAGGATCAGCAGAAGTTGTACGGCATAATCTGGGAGCGTTTCCTTGCAAGCCAGATGACAGCTGCCAAACAGAGGTCCCTTGCCATAGATGTCGCCGCCGGGGAGGCCATTTTCAGGATCAATTCATCCCGGCTGGTAGAGAAGGGTTTCTACAAGGTAATCAAGCTTCTGGCCACCAAAGAGGACAAGGAAACTGCCCTTCCTGAACTGCATCCCGGTGACGAACTCAAGCTGGAAGGCTATCGGCCGGAACAGCATTTTACCCAGGGACCCGCCCGGTATACCGATGCCTCCATCATCAGGATACTCGAGGAAAAGGGCATAGGACGGCCATCAACCTACGCACCCATCATTTCGGTTCTGCTTGAACGTTACTATGTTACCAGGGAAAACCGCCAGCTTGTACCTACAACCTTGGGGCGGATGATAAACGAGATACTGGTGGAGTCTTTCCCGACGGTGGTTGATGCAGGCTTCACGGCTGGCATGGAGTCCATGCTGGATGAGGTGGAGGAGAACAAGCGGGACTGGGTGCTGGCCCTCAAGGATTTCTACGGACCCTTCAAGGCCAGGATCGACGAGGTGATGGAAAACCTCCAGTCCTACCGGGGCTCCCTGGACGAGGCCACTGACGTGGTCTGCGAGAAATGTGGCAAGCCCATGGTCAAGAAACTGGGCCGTTTCGGCTTCTTCCTGGCCTGTACCGGTTTTCCGGAGTGCAGGAATACCAGAAGCATACCTCTTGCCCGTTGTCCCCGGGACGGTTGTACTGGCGAGATTGTCGCCAGGCGCAAAGCCAAGGGGCGGGGCAGGGAGTTCTACGGTTGCTCCCGTTATCCTGAATGTGACTTCATAACCTATTACAAACCGACCAACAGTTATTGCCCCAAGTGTGGCTGGTTCCTGGTGGAGCGGTTTGACAAGAAACGTGGTTCATACAAGGCCTGCATCAACCCAGCGTGCGATTACCTGCACAGTCAGGAAGATGAGCATGTCACGATCAATTGACGGTTACCTGGCATACATCGAAGCCATCCGTTCTCTGTCGCCACGGACGGTGTCGTCGTACCGCAAGGATCTTGCCTTGTTCGAAGCCTCCTGCGAACGCAGCGGAATTGCCGTGGAAGATGCCGATGCCACGGAAATACGCGGCTTCGTGGCAGCTCTGGTCAAGGCAAAGTATGCACCCTCCTCGGTCAACCGTGCCTTGTCGGCTGTCAAGGGTCTGTACCGTTACCTGGCCAGGTATGGAGAGGTCAAGGGCAAGGTAAATCCGGCAGGTGATATAGAAGGTTTGCCGAATCCCCGTGGGCTACCGAATTTCATGTTCGAGGCGGAGATGGACGAGTTTATTGGTCTTGCATCGGGTGACGGCTTTGCCGGGTCCCGGGACCGTGCCCTGTTCGAGACTCTGTACAGCACCGGATGCCGCGTATCAGAACTGGCTGGCCTGCAGCTAGGACTGTTGGACCTGCAGGAGCGAAGAGCCAAGGTCAGGGGCAAGGGGGCCAAGGAACGGATCGTCTACCTCTCCGAACCAGCGGTGGAAGCCATACGAAACTGGCTGCCCTACCGCTCGGCACGGATCAAGGCCGAGCGGCCTGAAGGGCATCTGTTCATCAATGCCAGGGGAGGTCCACTGACCACCCGGGGCATCGCTTACATCATCGAAGGCTATGTTCAGAAGTCCGGTACCGGACGTGGCTTGTCACCCCATGGTTTCAGGCATAGTTTTGCCACCCACCTGCTGGCAGGTGGTGCGGATATCAGGATAGTCCAGGAACTGCTGGGCCACGAAAATATCTCTACAACCCAGATATATACCCATGTGGATGTAGACCGTCTGCGGGCAGTTTACAAGAGCGCCCATCCACACGCATCCTTGCGGCGGACGGCAAGCACCACGGAGGCAACATCATGAAGATACGATCAACCACCATCATGGTAGTACGCAGGAACGGCAAGGTTGCTATGGCCGGTGATGGCCAGGTAACCATGGGTAATACGGTCATGAAAAGCAATGCCCGCAAGGTACGCAAGATATACGACGGAAAGATCCTCACTGGTTTTGCTGGTGCCACCGCCGATGCCTTTACCCTGCTCGAGCACTTCGAGACCAAGGTCAAGGAGTATTCCGGCGACCTGACGCGGGCAGCTGTAGAGCTGGCCAAGGATTGGCGGACGGACAAAATCCTCCGCAGACTTGAGGCCCTGCTCCTTGTTGCGGACTGCGACAAGACCCTGCTCCTTTCTGGAACCGGTGATGTCATAGAGCCAGCGGAGGATGTCATAGCCATAGGTTCGGGAGGTCCTTACGCCTATGCTGCAGGACTTGCCTATCTGGATTCAAGCGACCTCTCTGCGGCAGAAATTGCAAAACGCAGTCTTGGCATAGCAGGTGGCATCTGCATCTACACGAACGAGCGCATTCTGGTGGAGGAACTTTGATGGATGAGGATTTCGAGGTATTCACACCATCGCGCATTGTCGAGGAACTTGATCGACATATCATAGGCCAGAACCGTGCAAAGCGCGCGGTGGCCATAGCCCTGCGCAACAGGCTCAGGCGCAAGCTTCTGCCCGCGGATGTACAGGAAGAAATAGCACCCAAGAACATTCTCATGATAGGTCCTACCGGCGTAGGCAAGACCGAGATAGCCAGACGTCTGGCCAAGCTGTGCGGGGCACCCTTTGTGAAGGTGGAGGCCACCAAATATACCGAGGTTGGTTATGTGGGCCGGGATGTTGAATCCATGGTCAGGGATCTCA
>Ga0156623_1081_pt1 | contig 12644 bp, 15 predicted proteins | sample RifOxyC1_FD_110697 | JGI IMG/M metagenome (GOLD analysis project Ga0156623, IMG submission 110697) | Spirochaetes bacterium RIFOXYC1_FULL_54_7
CGTTAATAAATGGCTCTGTAGAAACTAGTTTTAAAGCCCCCTTTGGGGGCTGATTCAAGCCACCTGCTTTGCAGGTGGTTGTTGACTATCCTGACCCGCACGCGGCAGGAGCTGGGCTGACCCATGATCAAGATAGAAGACCTCAAAATCCGGATGATCACTTGTTTTGTAGATATTCCTTACGACGTCACTTTTGGCAAGTATCTTCACTTTGACATCCACCTCATTTGTAAACTGCACGTTTCCCCGTAGGCGTAGTAGCCATGCTCCATGAGGGTCTGAGCAGGCGAATTCCATTGCTGGATTATGTTTGAGTTGTTTGCATACTTCCTTCTTGTTGTTGGTGCTGAAGCACAACCTTCCTGCATCCTCAAGCATGAACTGGTATGGCCGTACTCGTGGTTGTCCATCCTCGAGCGTTGCAAGAAAGCCATTGATGTTGGCATACAGGAAATCAGTCAAATCTTTCACTTCAGTCCTCCGATCCTTTTATTCCAGCTGGTGTATATTTTGTCATAATCGATTCTCTCTTTTCCGAGTGTAGAGTGCATTGCATATATCGTCAATATATTAAAAGAATACTTGAAATATATTACAAGCTCTATGATTTTATACGACGGGGTTGCCAGTGTGAAAGATGCCCTGATACTTCTGGGATCTTTGATAATTCGATAAAATAAAAATTATAAATTCTTGTTGACAGGAGATAAATACCGCAGGATAATAAGTGTAATATATCGCCAATATATCGGCTGGAAATTGAAATACTGGCAGAAAGGCTTCATGGCATGGGTATATCGTCGGCTCTCCTGGATAAGCATGGCCCTGCCAATAACATGAGTAAAAAGACCCAAGTGTATGAACTGTTGAAGAACCGTATTGTACATGATGAACTGAAGCCCCAGCAATATCTGAATGAGCTGGATCTTTGTGAAGAGTTGGGCATCAGCAAAACCCCGGTACGTGAGGCCTTGCAGCATCTGGAACGGGATCGTTTGGTGGTCATTGTACCGAACAAGGGCTGTTTTGTGGCAAGCATCAGCCTTGACCTGATACGAGAAATATTCGAGATACGGGAGGTGTTTGAATGTGCCGCGGCAAGGTTTGCTGCGCGTATGTCGTCACGGAAACAGTTCGAGGAATTGCTGGATACTCACGAATCATTCAAGGCAATCGGTGATGCGGAGATCCGGCAAGCTTTGGTATCCGGCTACCAGATCCATCAGATAATTGTAGACGCATCAGGAAACAGCTTCCTGTCCTGGTACTACAATTCGATACTTTCACAGATTTTGCGTATCCGTATTCATTTCCTCAGCCGGTTTGAATCCAGCAGGCTGCATGCAACCAGTGGTGAGCACCGGGCGATACTCAAGGCGATTATAGAAGGCAATGAAGATGAAGCAGAGAAGGCTATGAGGGCGCACTTGGTCAATTCCCTCGTAAGTATAGGACACTTGATGCTCAGTAACAGGAAGGACTTATGACACACGTTTTAAAAGAAGCCAGTCCCATCGATGCAAAAACAATCGACGCATTCCGGAACCTTGATGTGGCGACCGTCTATGAGGCATCCGGCCGGAAGGGGTATGTGGAGAGTGCCATAAAACCGGCGTTTCCAGGAAACAGGATATGTGGACCAGCCTTTACGGTTCAATGCGCGCCAGGCGACAACCTGATGTTGCACAAAGCTCTGCAGCGTGCTCCTGCGGGTTGCGTGCTTGTAGCAAATGTCGGAGGTTTATACGAATATGGTTATTGGGGGGGGATGATGGCAGTAGCCGCCATGTCCCGCGGAATAGCTGGTCTGGCGATTGATGGATGCATCCGTGATTCAGTAGAAATGGCAAAGATGGGTTTCAAGGTATTCTGCCGCGGATTCTCCATCCGGGGAACGGTTAAGACAAACCTTGGTCTTATCAACTATCCAGTTAATTTTGGACAGATGACGGTGTTTCCCGGAGACTTGATCCTTGGCGACGAGGATGGAATGGTCGTGGTTCGAGCCGAGGATGCAGAAGCCGTCCTGGAAAAGTCCCTGAAACGGGTTGCATTCGAAGAAGCAAAATCAGCCCAGCTCGCCAGTGGCGTTACAAGCGTTGAGCTCAACGATCTCGAGAAGGTGTTCGGGGCTTTGGGACTGGTCGAGGAGTACTGATACCATGAAAATCGCCAGGCAAAATCTGCTTGAAACAGCGCGTGCAATTCTAGTTGAACTGGGTGAGACCAAGGACAGTGCCGCTGTAGCTGCAGACTCCTTGGTCAGGGCTGATATGCGTGGTGTGAGCACCCATGGCATCAATCTGCTACGGCTTGTCGCTCAGCGTGTAGACGCGAAGATGCTGGAATTACCAACTCGTGTGACCAATGTTTCGGACTTTGGAGCGACGGCGGTGCTAGACGGTAACAATGGGCTTGGTCAAGTAGCTGCATATCAAGCGCTGAAACTATGCATGAGCAAAGCGAGGCAATTTGGAATCGGGATGGTAAACCTCCGTAATACCAACAATATCGGAGCACTTGGGTGTATCACCGGTGAAGCCGCCCGCCAGGGGCTGATTTCGATAATAATGACCAACGGGAATCCATCGGTTGCCCCCTTCGGAGCTGCAGAACCCTTCTTCGGAACGAATCCCATCTCGGTGGCGGTTCCCCGGGGTGCACTGGAACCATTGGTTCTGGACATGTCATCGAGTGTGGTAGCCCGGGGCAAGATCAGACTGGCCTCTCTGAGTGAAAAGGAAATTCCATTGGGCTGGGCCCTTGATCCAGAAGGGAATCAGACAACAGATCCAAAGAAAGCGCTGAAAGGTTGCCTGTTGCCGCTGGGAGGCCCCAAGGGCTCCGGCCTTGCCATGATGATAGATATCCTGTCCGGCATGCTCACTGGTTCAGCCTATGGAGACAAACTCAGAAGCTTCCATGAACTGGATGGGCCAACCGGAGTAGGTGCTTCCTTCATCTGCATCGATGTGGCACGTTTTGTCGGGGTGGCGAACTTTGAACAAGCCGTTACAGAATATGCACAGCGGATCAAGGGATTACGGAGGCAGCCGGGATTCGAGGAGATCCTGCTTCCTGGCGAGTTCGAGACTCAGAAAGAACACGAAAGCAACGAGTCGGGCATTGATGTACCGGAAGCTATTGTCAAAGGCATTGACGAGATCTCCGCAAGGTTGGGGTGTTCCAGCCGCTTGGGAAGTATAGGGAGTTAGGGAGTTGAATGATGGACACTATAATACGGGTTGATACCAGGACAAGGCAGATCCACACCCTGACTGCCACTGAGGATGAAATGCGCTGGGGTGGCAGATCGCTGATAGCACATGTATTGCTGAAAGAGGTTCCGCCGAATTGTGAAGCGACCGGCCGGTACAACAAGCTTATCTTTGCATCTGGTTTGCTGGCGGATACAAATGTAACTACGACTGGCCAGATGTCGGTAGGTGGGAAAAGCCCCCTGACCGGAGGCGTCAAGGAGAGCAATGTAGGCGGCTGGGTTGGCAGGAAAATTGCCAAGCTCGGCATAAGGGCCTTGATAATAGAAGATACGCCGGACACAGCCAGAACTGATGTATTGGTTGTGCGTGCCAGTGGATACGAGCTAGTCAGCATGCCGGAGCTAAAAGGCTTGCTGGTAAGCGATACCATTACCTCGCTGAGACAGCACTACGGCAAGTCTGTTGGAATACTCTGTATAGGTCCATCCGGTGAGATGATGATGTACGGCTCGGGGATTGCAACTCCAGACAACAACGATGTCCAGATAAGGTATGCAGCCAGAGGTGGTCTCGGCGCTCTTATGGGGTCCAAGGGAATCAAGGCAATTGTAGTTGATGATGCCGGTTCCGGGTATGCAATGCAGGCCTATGACAAAGCACTGCTGACTGAAACCTCAAAGTGGATGGCCGAAGCGCTCCTGGCAGATCCGAAGACCGAGAATAGAAACTTGTATGGCACGCCAGCCATCCTTGCTTTGGCAAACTCATCAGGTCTGTTGCCAACACGGAACTTCAGTTCGGGTAGCTTCGAGAAAGCTGATGACATCGCCGGTGAAAGGGTCAGGGAAGAAATCCTGTCCCGGGGTGGTGAAGGCCGTTCGAGTCAGGCTTGTGTTGCCGGTTGTGTGATCAAATGCAGTAATATCTTTCCTGACAAATCGGGTAAAAAACTCGTGGCCTCGATCCAGTACGAGAATATTTCCTTGCTTGGTTCGAATTGTGGAATCGGAAGTCTTGATGACATAGCTGAAATGAATCATCTGTGCAACGAAGTTGGTGTCGATGCGATAGAAACCGGCGCGGCCATAGGCGTAGGCATGGAAGCGGGGATTATCCAGTTCGGTGACGCCGAAGGCGCCAAAAACCTTATCCGGCAAATAGGCCAGGGGACCTATCTAGGCAGGATACTGGGTAACGGCGCGCAGATCACCGGACGCTTGCTTGGTATCCGTCGAGTACCGGTTATCAAGGGACAGGCCATACCTGGTTATGATCCCCGGGGAGTCAAGGGCAATGGTGTTACCTATGTAACTTCGCCAATGGGTGCCGACCACACTGCAGGCAATGCCTTCGAGACTTTGAAGACCCTCGATCCATTGAAAGCTGATGGGCAGGTTGATAGTTCACGCAAGCTGCAAATCAGGGCTGCTCTCCTTGATACGCTTGGAGTCTGTCTCTTTGTCAGGCCTCCCTTTTTAAAGAGACCCGAGATGTTCGGCAAGCTTCTTGAAGGACGGTATGGATGGAAGATGGGTATCCCGGAAATCATCGCCCTGGCTTGGGATACCATCGCTACGGAGCGGGAATTCAACAGGCAGGCGGGAGTTTCGGAAGAGTTCTTCCCGATGCCGGAATTCATGCGTGATGAACCATTGCCACCCTTCAACGCGGTATTCGATGTCCCCATGAAGGATATGCGCGCCATGTGGGACGGTTTCGATCCGGCCAGTTTGACGACTTTGTAGGAGTTGAATATGGAATTACAGGACAAGGTAGTAATTGTAACTGGAGCCGGCTTGGGATTGGGAATGTCCATAACCCGGAAGGTATTTGAGGAAGGGGCCTCTGTAGCTCTTTGGGATATGAATCTGGAAGCAGCGCAAAAACTAGCCAAAGAACTTGATCCGGGCGGAATCAAGGTATTTGCCGTGAAGGTCAATGTTACCGATGAGGCTGATGTACAGCAAGCTGTCAGTCAGACAGTAAAGAAGTTTGGTCGCATCGATGTGCTTGTAAACAACGCCGGTATCTCCCGCCATGAGACCTTGGAGAACATGACCCTGGAGTTGTTCGAACTGGTAATCAAGGTGAATCTGACAGGACCCTTTCTTTGCTGCAAATCAGTAGCTCCGGTCATGCGAAAACAGAAGTCCGGAAAGATAGTGAATATAGCCTCACTTGGTGGACGGACCGGGAGACCGGGGGTGGGTGTTAATTATGCCGCCTCAAAGGCGGGCCTGCTTGGAATCACCAAAGTACTGGCCAAGGAATTGGGGCCGGACAATATCTATGTGAATGCGATTTGTCCAGGACCAATACTGACGGACCAGACAAGGCAGTACCCGCCTGAGGTATTCGCAAGCTGGAACGCCGGTCGTGCTGTACCCAAGGACGGATTGCCTGAGGATATCGGAGATGTTGTGATATTTCTTGCATCGAACAGATCGGACTGGGTGACGGGGATCTCCCTGGACGTCAATGGTGGCATTTTTATTGGGTGATACCCGAAAGTGGGAAGGAGAAGATGGAATGGCAGGTTTGAAAGTAGTAGACATGAACAAGGTGGTACCCGAGCGAAAGGATCCGCCCCGGGCCTCATGGATTCTGATCTCGGAAAAAACCGTCGGCGCCCAGAATCTGGCGCTTGGTGTGAACGAGACGGAACCGGGTTCCATGGTGCCAGAACATATCCATGAGACCGAGGAAGAAGTGATGCTCTTCCTGGAAGGGCAGGGGAAATTCATAACCGCCGACCAGGAAATTGAGCTCAAACCGGGGATTTGTGTCTACAACCCGCCAGGTGCCAGGCATCAGATCGTAAATACCGGAACTACGAAGCTCAAGTTCGTATGGGTCTATGCGCCGCAACTCAAGAGTCACAGGCTCTAGCTGCAAGAAAGGAGTGAACGATGTCGGAATGGAAATTCCCCCAGGAAGGCCAGATGGACAAGCCTTCCAAAATCTACTTCCAGACAATGACAAAGTTTGATGTAGAGGAACGACTGAAGAAAAATGACGTGATCCTTATCCCGATAGGCTCGACCGAGAACCATGGAGCAGCCGGTCCATACGGTGAGGATACCTTTATTGTGACCCGCATCGCCGAGATGGTAGCCAAAAAGACCGGTTGTACCGTCGCAATGCCCATGTGGTACGGGTCTCATCCCTTCCACCATATAGGTCAGCCAGGCACAGTCCCTCTCCCTGACGATGTCTTCATGGCCCACCTGCGGTCGATGATTTCTGGTTTCTGGAATACTGGCTTCCGCAAGCAGATTTTCATGAGCATGCATGGACAGGAATATGCACTGCCATCAGCCATACAGGAATGGGGCAAGAAATACCAGGTTCCTGCGATGGTTATGTTCGTTGATCTACCAAGAATCATGGCCAAGGACTTGATGGACAAGGCCCACGGTGGACCCTTTGAAACTCCATTCCAGCATGCAGATGAAGCGGAACAATCGATCTCGATGGCGCTATTCCCTGAACTATGCCAGCCGGAGCATGCCGAAGACACAAGCATCAAGGGCTTCTTGCCCCCAGGGCATGTAGACCGGGGTGGAGATATTTACGGAAATCCCATACCAGGACATTGCATAATCGGTGGAACGGGCATCGAGTGTGTAACCTTCCCTGAAGGAGTTCTGGGCAAGGCCACGCTCGCCGATCCTGCCAAAGCAACCAAAGCCATCGAGAATGTACTCAATTACCTGGTTAAATTGCAGGGTGATATCCTTGAACGCTTCCCTGTCGGGAAGCTGCCCGAGGGAAGGCTGATGAGCCAGAGGGATCCTGCTGAAATTGAAGCCCTGCTTAAGGGCCCGTTGAATGGTGGCAAGCACCTGTACACGATAGCTTGGCCTAGTTGAGTACTCCCTTGCGGGAGGGCTCCCCTTGTGGGGAGATATGTCAAGGTTCCTTGTTTTAGGAGGCAGTTCGATGAAAAAGTTACTTTTGATTGTCTGCATGATTGCAGTCGTTGCATCCGCTGCATTTGGTCAAGCTAGGGTATTTGAACTGAAGCTTGCCCATGCCGACCCCATTGATGTGGCCACATCACGCAAGCATGCACAGGCAGTTGCCTTTGCATCACTGGTCAACGCTCGTTCGGGTGGTCGTATCAATGTAAAGGTTTATGGCGCTGGAGCTCTTGGTGCGGAACGAGAGTATGTGGAAGCCGTAAAGCTTGGCACCATCCAGTCTGGTATTGCATCAGGGGTCATTGCCAACTTCTTCCCCTCGGCCATGGTTACCGACATCCCATTCCTGTTTCCATCATCCCAGGTTGCCTGGCAGGTAATGGACGGACCCTTTGGACAGGCTTTGTCCAAGGCTTTCCTGAAAGAAACCGGCATGCGCAACCTGGCTTTTGCGGAGGTTGGATTCCGGAACTTCACCAATAATGTGCGTCCGATCAAGTCACCTGCCGACATGAAGGGTTTGAAGATCCGTGTACAGGAAACCCCTCTCTACGTCACCATGGTCAAGGCACTTGGTGCCAATCCTACTCCGATTGCCTGGACTGAGACCTATACTTCCCTCCAGACCAAGGTAGTGGATGGCCAGGAGAATCCTGTTCCCACCATTCTGATGGCTAAATTGCACGAAGTACAGAAGTATATAACTCTGGACGGCCATGTGTACGGAGTTGACTGGTTTATAATCAATGAGAAATTCTTCCAGAGCCTCCCGGCCGACCTCCAGTACGTTGTCCTTGATTCAGCTCAGATAGCGTCGGGTGTAGGGCGTGGTGTTTCACAGTTGATTTCAGCCCAAGGTGTGCAGATTCTTGTTGACAGTGGCAATGAAGTCTACGTGCCTACCGAAGTAGAACTTGAACTGTTCAGGAAAGCCACCCAGCAGCCGGTAATTGACTGGCTCAAGACCAAGATAGACCAGAAGCTTATCAACGATGCCCTGGCTGCGGTTAACCAGGTGGTAGCTGCCCAGAAAGCATCACTGAAGTAAACCAGTTTCAGGTTGACAACCGGATGAATAGTGGTTGTCGATCACATGTATTGCGGGTTCCAGTTCGTGGCTGGAACCCGCTGGATACTGTTGCTTGGGATTTTTTGGTAATTGTTCAAAAGGTCCTGGAAATTTCTGTCAAGCAATGTGTTTGGCATCACAAGAATGGGCAATCGAAGGAGGTTCGGTGGTGAAAACCATTAAGCAACGGCCCAGGATCATTCTTGCATTGGAATCGTGTATAGAATGGATCCTGTGTTTTATCGTCGGAATCATGGTAGTCAATGTAGCCGCCGGAGTATTCTTCCGTTATGTGCTTCAGAATTCGCTTTCATGGACCGAGGAACTTGGACGTTATCTCATGATCTGGATGGGTTACCTTGGTGCTGTCCTGGCTATGAAGGAAGGTTCGCATGTAGGGATAACTTCCTTTATTGCGCTGTTTCCACCCGTATTACGCAGAGCGCTTGAGGTTCTAGCCAGCATGATTGTACTGGCCTTCCTTGGTATCGTTTTGGTGAAATCATTCTCACATCTGGAATCCCTGTCCATACAGCGTTCAAGCGCAATGGAGCTTCCCATGGTGTTTCCTTACCTAGCGGTAACCGTGGGTGTGTTCCTTATGGCAATAGAGACCTTGATGGTCATCCTGGGCTTCCGCTGGGAGCCAGAATCAACTGGTGAAGGGAAGCAGGGTATTTGAATGTTGCTATCGGTAATTGCATTCATAGTATTTCTTTTGTTGGGCGTCCCCATAGCATTCAGTCTTGGTTCTGCCAGTGTTGTTTTCCTGCTATTGAAGGAGATACCGCTAGGTCTTATCGCCCAACGGCTTTTTACCGGGATTGATGTCTTTCCTTTCATGGCAATTCCATTCTTTGTGCTGGCTGGTGAATTGATGAATGGAGCTGGAATAACCAAGCGACTTGTAAGCCTGGCCAATGTGTTTGTTGGCAGGATGAAGGGTGGGCTTGGGCAGGTCAATATCGTGACCTCCATGTTCTTTGCCGGGATAACTGGTTCTGCTGTAGCCGATACTTCCGCCATAGGTTCCATGCTCATTCCTGCGATGATTGAAGAAGGCTTTGATGATGACTTCAGTGCCGCTGTCACCTGTTCATCCTCTGTCATTGGTCCGATAATTCCACCAAGCATACCCATGGTCATCTATTCCCTGGTCAGTTCCACTTCGATCGCTGCTTTGTTTCTCGCTGGCATGATCCCAGGTATCCTGCTCGGGTTCAGCTTGATGGTGGTTAACTGGATCATATCCACCAAACGCAATTATCCGCGGGCAGATAGATGGCCAACTTTCAGGGAAATGTTTGCTGCCGGAGTGCATGGAATAATTCCCATGATGATGCCATTGATCATACTTGGCGGTATCCTGCTTGGTGTGTTCACTGCTACGGAAGCTTCCGCGGTTGCGGTGGTATATGCCCTGGTGATCGGACTCTTTGTGTACCGCAAACTTGACTGGAAAACCATCAAGGGGGCCTTTCTCGTTACTGCCAAGACCAGTGGAGTGGTATTCCTGGTGATTGCCGCTTCAAATGTATTCAACTGGTCACTTGTGGTAGAAGAAGTTCCGGTGCGCATGGCCTTGTTCGTTTCTGAGATCTTTACAAATAGGTATACCCTGCTGCTTGCAATCAATGTGGTCCTTCTCATTGTTGGAACCTTCATGGAGGGAACAGCAGCTATCATCATTCTGGTTCCGATATTGATACCGATAACAGCACCATTTGGTATAGATCCTGTAATGCTCGGTGCAATCGTCGTCTTGAACCTGATGATCGGGCTTATTACGCCTCCGGTAGGCTTGTGTCTTTATGTGGTGTGCGGGATTACCAAGCTCTCGATTGAACGGGTATCCAAGGCCGTGCTTCCATTCCTGGCTGCGGAGATAGTCACTCTGTTGCTGGTAACGTACATCGAGCCTCTTTCAATGTTCCTGCCACGATTGTTCGGCTATGTACAATGATGGGTAAACAGATGACAAGAATAAGACTGAGTTGCTTTGGCTATATCAAAGACCTGGATGATATTGCAGCAGCGGGATATGACTGCGCCGAGTTGCATATACGTGAAATCATGGGCTTTGATGATGGGGAGTATAAAAATGCTCTCGGCCAACTTAAAGCATGTGGCATTCCCGCTGAAGTTTTTGACAATCCTATACCTTTGGATTCACATGTATCGGATGCTTCCTTTGACCTTTCATTTTACCGGGATTTCCTGTACAGAGCTACCGATAGGTGTGCAAGGATGGGGGCACGGTATTTTGTATTCGGCAATGGGAAGGCACGCAGCCTGCCGGTTGAGGGTGATATACATGGGGCAACAAAGAAGTTCGATGACTTCTTCAATATGCTCCTTGATATTACAGCTGAATATGATATCACTATACTGATAGAGCCGCTCGGCAAGAAGCTTTCCAATATAGTGAACAACCTGCCGGAGGCTGTCGGGTTCATCAAGAAATTCGGCAAACCCAATCTGAAGACCTTTATTGACTACCGATACATGGTGGAACTCGGCAGACCTCTGGACGAGATTTCTGAATACAAATCCTATATAAAACATGTTCATCTGGACAACCCGCTGACTGTGTTCCCGGAAAGGGTTGTGCCAAGATTGGATGATGGTTTTGATTATTCACCATTCCTGGATGCACTCAAGGCAATTGATTATAAAGGTATTATTTCAGTGGAGGCTTCTGTCTTCAAGGATTTCCATTCGGAGATTCGTGACGGCTTGCGCTTCTTCGAGGCGCACGGCATAAGGCCTGCCATCGGGTAAAGGGGAAGTTATATGAAAGCTCTTGTTTATCACGGACCACGGGACTTGCGTTATGAGGAAGTTGTTACACCTGAGCCAAAGGTTGGGGAAGTGCTGGTCAAAGTACGCGCTGTTTCCATTTGCGGATCCGATCTCTCAGGATACAAAGGCGGTTCTGCAATGCGTGTGCCTCCGCTGATCATGGGGCATGAATTTTCAGGTGAGATAGCCGCACTGGGCAAAGATGTTGCAGGAGTAAGGGTAGGTCAACGAGTCGTGGTGGTTACAAACCTTTACTGTGGCATCTGCCAGGATTGCAAGGATGGATTGCAGAATGTCTGCGACAATCGCTACATCATCGGCACGACCATGAAGGCTGGCAGTTACAATGGAGCCATGGCAGATTATGTAATTGCTCCTGCTGAAAAAATCATGGCTCTACCCGACAATGTATCCTTCAACGAATGTGCCTTGGTAGAACCCCTTTCGATATCCCTCCGAGCCACCAAGCATATTGGTACTCTGACAGGAAAAACCATTGCAGTATTTGGCGCAGGTCCTATTGGTCTCATGGGTATCATGTGTCTGAAGGCCTTTGGCGCTGCAAGGATCATCGCTGTGGATGTCCTTGACAACCGGCTTGAGATGGCCAGGCAATGTGGTGCCACTGATGGCGTGAGCTCAAAAGGCGATGTAGTGTCTGAGATCAGGAAGTTGACTGGCGGGCTTGGTGTAGATGTGGTTTTTGATGCTGCGGGAGTTGCAGCCACCGTAAACACAGGGATAGAGATAGTCCGCAATGGTGGAACGATCATGCTTGTGGGAATGGCTACACCTGTCATGGAAATAGAGTACAAGCATGCGGTAGTCAAGGAACTGAAACTGCTTACCAGCTATATGTACACTACAGAGATGCGGGAAGGCCTCCAGATGATCATAGATAGTAAACTCGATGTCAAACGGATGATAAGTTCAGTGTTGCCTATGTCTGATGGCCCCAGGATTTTCGAGGAATTAGCCTCAGGCAATAGTTCTGAAATCAAGGTTATTTTGACCAATGGCTAAGGTAATCAGCTGTGAAGTCATACATCACAAGCAAGGTGTTTATCCTTAGTCCTGATCTTAAACAGAACATCTGAAAGGCAAATTATCTTAAGTTGATTGTTTATTGAACTGCCAAGATTGCTTTGTAACCTGGCAGTAATATTTGCAGGGTGCAGGCTTGTCCATGAAATATATTACAGGTATACCGCATGGGCGATGTATTGCTTTCAATGGGAGTGGGCACCACGGGGGTGGGCAAGCACAGATCGGAGGTGAGAAGAATTCAATCACTAAAAGTGTCGGGAAGCAGGAGCGTACTTCAAGCACGGGAAAGGGATCGTAATCAAACATGAATCCCATATACCGGGTCGAGGGTTTCCGTTTGTGACCACGGAATCATATCATTCGATAGTCCAATCCATTGAGGGGGAAACAGCTATGAACAAGAAGCTGCCAGGAATCATCAAAATCATTACTGGGATCATTCTGGTTGTGTCACTTGCGGCCTGTGCAACGGTCGGACCAGCCAGGAAGGTCTATTCAAGAGCAGAATTCGTCGCAAAGATTTCGGATTACTTTGCCTGGCCACATCCGACTGAGTACAATGACATCTGGAAGGTACCGCTG
>Ga0156623_1251_pt1 | contig 12451 bp, 14 predicted proteins | sample RifOxyC1_FD_110697 | JGI IMG/M metagenome (GOLD analysis project Ga0156623, IMG submission 110697) | Spirochaetes bacterium RIFOXYC1_FULL_54_7
GAGAAGCCCTGGGCATGAAGCCAGGCAGCCTGGTAACCGGCAAGATGGCCGCGGCCCTGCGCCGCCTGGGCTTTGACAAAGTCTTCGACACCCAGTTCACCGCGGACCTCACCATCATGGAAGAAGGCAGCGAGCTCATCCAGCGCCTGACCAAAGGCGGAAAGCTGCCCATGATCACTTCCTGCTCCCCGGGGTGGATCAGTTTCATCGAGACCTTCTACCCCAGCCTCCTTCCCCACCTGTCCAGCTGCAAGAGCCCCCAGCAGATGTTCGGCGCCCTGGCCAAGACCTACTGGGCCCAGAAGGCCGGCATCGACCCCTCCAAGATCACCGTCGTGTCCATCATGCCCTGCACCGCCAAGAAGTTCGAAGCCAAACGCCCCGAGATGCGGGACGCCTGGGCCTGGTGGAAGGAGAAAGGCAAACACCACCCCAGCTTCTATGACGTGGATATAGCCCTGACCACCAGGGAACTGGCCAGGATGATACACCGGGCAGGCCTGGACTTCGAAATCCTGCCGGAAGAAGAGTTCGACGATCCCCTGGGAGCCTCCACCGGCGCGGCCACCATCTTCGGCACCACCGGTGGCGTCATGGAAGCCGCGGTCCGTACCGCCTACGAACTGGTCACCAAGAAACCCTTCCCCGTCATGGAGCTCGCCGTTACCCGGGGCATGGAAGGCCTCAAAAGTGCCGAACTGGACATGGACGGCACCAAGATCCAGGTAGCCGTGGCCCACACCCTCAAGAATGCACGGGTGGTCCTGGAAGAAATAGCCGCAGGTACAAGTCCCTACGCCTTCGTGGAAGTCATGACCTGCCCCGGGGGCTGCATAGGCGGCGGCGGCCAGCCCGTCCGTGTGAACCAGAACAAACGCAACGCCAGGCAGGAAGCCGTCTATACCGAAGACCGCCGCCTGCCCATCCGCAAGAGCCACGAGAACCCCGCCATCTCCACACTCTACACCGAGTTCCTCGGCAGCCCCCTGGGACACCTGAGCCACGAACTCCTGCATACAAAATACGCCGCCCGCAAGGTCTGAGCCTGGGGCAGGCAAACCCCTGGCAGGCAGAGTCCCCTGATCCCGCCTGCCAGGCCCAGTCAAAAACTGCGGCCCCCCGGAACACACCGGGGGGCCGTTTTATTTCAAGTCAGCCAGTATTCACCCATTGTCAGCACGCGCTTACCCGCCTGGCCCCCCGTGCCGGTCTTCCCCCGGCCCCGGCCCTACGGTCCGCCTTGCGTGAAGGCCGGTCCCTCCCCTGCGGTCCGGGCCCGGCCCCAGAGCCGCGCAGGCGGGCCGGGGGCGATACCGGCGCTCCCCCTGGGACAGGATTCATATACGCCCGGTCATGGGACACTTGGAAATCCTTTATGATGCTTTTACCTGTTGAATCATCTCCAATTCATCCGCTATCTTCTTTTTTTCTTCCCGCAGATCATATTCATCCTGGATTCCAAGCCAGAAATCGGCAGAATTGCCAAAATACTTCGAGAATCGCAAAGCTGTATCAGCAGTTATCTTGCGGTTTCCTTTGAGAATTTCGGAAATTCTTGTAGCAGGAACCTTGGTGTCCTTTGCCAAGCGGTAGGCTGTAATATTCATGGGTATGAGAAATTCTTCCAGTAGAATTTCCCCTGGGGTGACTGATGGTATTCTTTCCATAACAAACTCCTCTATCAGTGATAGTCGGCTATTTCAACTTCACTTGCGGCACCATTATTCCAGTAGAAGCAGATCCTCCATTGGTCATTTATCCTGATGCTGTACTGCCCTTTCCTATCGCCGGATAATTGCTCCAACCTGCTCCCTGGGGGAACCCTTAAATCAAGTATGTCTTTTGCCCTATGAATCAGAACCAGTTTCCTCAAACCAATCCGCTGGATCTCCTTCGGATACCTTTTGGAGTAAAAACCATCCCATATCTTTCTGGCTTCCTTATCATTAAAAGATACAATCATGCTAGATAGTAACTCGATGAGATAATAACGTCAAGCGTAATTAGCAATCCTACCCAGACTTCCTTACAGATGAGCTTCGGGGATACAAGGGTGTATGTTTCAGTTGTTTTGGATCTGTTGTGACCCAGGGTTTCCAGTAATACCCATAGATCGGTAAAAAACACGTAATCGATTGGCGATAGCCGCATAAGTAGAGCGCACAAATACCGGCACTATCGTTTGACTGGTCCATTTTTCTCCCCAGCAGCGTTCCTGTAAAATGGCAAACTCATTGATCCAATCTTCCGGAGACTGTTCTGACCTGCGCAGGTATTCTGCTTCCGCCTCTTCTTCAAAAGAAGAAAAAACTCTACATGTCACGTTTCTATGTTCCATACAATCCTCTCAACCTCAAATACAGCCGCTTCTCTCTCAGAATCAATGGCTCTCAGCCCCATCCGTTCATCATGCCCCCAAGTTGTTGAATATCAGGGATATCGTTATCCACTAAATGTACCTCCTGTGCTACAGATGGTCCACAGAGTCCTGTTTAAGCGCTGTTCTATTCTCCTCCTATGGCGCCGGAAACATGAAAACCAGAATCTTCGTCACAGCACTTGTAATGGTAAAACTGGCCATATCCTACGTAACAACGCCGAAGACTCAAGAGGAAATCAAGGAGATGTTCTCCACAACGTCCGCTACCAAACTCCGAGCCGCAAACTTATATCAGTAATTGATAACAGAAACGGAAAGTATCAGAAAAGACCTTCAAGCTGCCAACCCCCACAGTGGAAGCAGAGCTGAACAATGCCCTTGTCCAAGCAATTTTCGGTGAGGCATTACTCAATCTAGCAACAGGCAGAGGCACGCCTTCGGCTGACAGCAAATATGTCGTCTTCATGATGCACGCAATTTCCGAATGGCATGGCAGGACCCGGTATTCTTCCTCCGTTCTGACCGAGAACGGTGTCTAGCCCCTGCATATCGAAGCCGGCAGCATGATCGACTATATCCAGCGAAACTATCCCGATGGCTTCTCCTACTGTCGTGGATACTTTGTTGTCGAGCAACTTGCCCCGACACTTATCCTCAAACCAATCTATTTAGGTCCTATTGAACTCTGGCAAATCGAGCAGGATACAAAAACAAGCTACGATGAGATAATCAGATCGGCCAAGAGCAAGTAAGACCTGGAGCCAGTACAACATCCAGAGCTTGCAACGGGAGCCAGTCGATTGGCGCCCGTTGTCAGCCTCTGGTAATTACCCTACCTAACCGCTACCTGCCCTGGCCTTTACAATAAATTTCCTCACCCTCCGGGCACTCAGCTTTCCGTTCAGAACCTCAGCCCCCCTATAAGCATTTCAGGGCGATACCTGCTCTTCCCCTGGGTTCAACAACAAGTCACCTTGGTTTTTTCTGGTCCGGGCGCGGGACTGTTGCAGCCACAGCCGGCCTTGCCCCTTGCCTTCTCCTTGGCATCCAGAGCGCAGCAGGCTTCGACCCCGGTTGTGGCCGGCCCTCCGCAGCAACCTGACCCGGAAGATCCCGGACTTTTCGCTACCCGAATTCCGGTCAAACCTTTTGATCCGTCCCTGAAAGGCTTTACCGCTTCGATCGAGGCTGAAACGGCGTACTCGGTGATATCCATCCCGGGAATCCATTCGCGCATGAAGGACCTGCTGTGGTCTATTGGCGTTACACGTATCTGTTCAAACCCAGTCATCCGCAGCAGGTCTTCAACTTCGGAAATCATTGACGCACCGGCAAAGCATCCCTCCGTTTTCAGCATTGGCTCTCGATCTGGATATCATTTCAGGGGTCATGTCTACTCCGATGACTTTCCCCGATTCACCAATCTGCCGAGCCGCCAGAAACGCGTCAAAACCTCCACCACTGCCCAGATCAAGTACAGTTTCCCCGGTTTTCAGTCCCGCAATAGCCTGTGGATTCCCGCAGCCAAGCCCCATATTGGAGCCATCGGGTACGGCATGTACCTCTTCCCCGGAATAGCCTAAAGCCATAGATATCCCTTCCGCGCTTCCTGAATTGGAACTACCGCAACAAGCTTCACCCTGACAGTTGCAGCCCGGGGTTTTGGATTCCGCTATCTTGCCATAGCTGTCCCTGACAGCCTGACGGATACTCTTCTTTTCCAGCTCATTCATACGAATGTCCTCCCTCTCATGGTTATTGAGTCACACTCACTATATAGACGGAGATGGGTGGAAAAGGACGCAGAAAATGTTCAATTACAGTCTTTGCAGGATTTTTGCCTTGGTTGGTAATCGGTTACTTGACCTCTATGATCAAACTCAAATTGGCAGCAGTCCAGAAACATTTCCTTCAACTTGGCACGACCACGCTGCACCCTGGATTTGGAACCTGATATCGAAATACCCAGACTCAAGGAAATGTCCTTATGAGTCTTCCCATCCATCTCGTACTGGATAATTGGTTCCTGGTATCTTGCGGGCAGTTTCTTAATCATGGGCAGGAGACATTCAGACAGCTCTTTTTGCGCCTTGGTACCAGCATCTTCCTCTGGCTGGGGTAGTTCCGGAAGTCCAACCAAGGGTTTCTTGGAACGATAATAATCTATAATGGCGTTTCTCGCGATCTGGTATTGCCAAGCCTGCAATTTGTCTTCCGATTTGAGAGAACCGATTTTCTGGAACATCCTGACAAAAACATCCTGGGTTATGTCCTCCGCTATACTGGAATCGCCGACCCGGCTTCTGACAAATTGAAGAATTTTAGCTCTATACTCTTTCCATATACTCTCACTCAGTAAGGCCATTATCCCCTCCAGGTCAAGACAGGTCCCTGATTCTTTCTACCCTTTTACGCTCCCCCTGTACTAAACCTTTCGGAGATACTCGCAGTCAGACGACAATTATTCCAACTCTTATACTTTTCCACCGCATTCTGAGCATTCCTTGTCATGCAGAGACACAACTCCTCCGCATTCCGTACACTGCCATCGTTCTTTTTCCTTTTCAAAAAAGTACTCAAAACCATTAGCCATTATTGTTTTACTGTTATCTATCAAGCTTACCTGATATCTTTTTTGATAACTTTTTTCAAGATTCGATATTCTTTTGCACGGGAAATCCGCACAATGATAACAATAGATAAATCCTTTTTCTTTTGCACAATTCTTTATTTCACAAACCTTACATCTTTCTGGTTTATCTGTATCATCACAGAGACAACCATTACATGGCTTTTTCTTTTTCAGATGAACATAGCATACCATGCAGTTCATTCCACATGGGGCAAACATACTTGCTACTATTTTTTCTGGCATACGCATAGGTTTATTCCTTTTCTACGCAAAATGTCATCCCCTGGTTTTTATGCTATATTCTTATCAAATACAAACAGGAATAAAGAAATTATATAAAAAAACGCAACCAGCAGGAAGGAAATCAACATCCCATATTGAATCATTGAATTCATCGAACCTTGTGGATAAATAATCTGAAAAGATACTCTCGTAATCCACAATACAATTGAGGACAAAAGTACAATAATGACAGAAATACGGTTTGAGTAATTTAAATATATTATTAAAATATTAATAGTACCGAATAAAACCAAGGATAAAGAGAAGAAAGCATTAATGGCTCGGATAGCTATTACTAATTCCGGCGCGTTAGCATCGATATACGAGTACCAGTTCCAGATTCCAGGTACAAAAAAATGCCAGGCTCCAAACCCGATTGTAATAACACTACCTATTGTTGTTAGTAGCCTGATAAGATTATGCATAATTCACCTCCAAAAATGTCGTCTGATGTTTCCAGGCATATATGATGTTCGGCGAATGCCGAATGTGCCGAAGGCCAGAGAGCAAAACGACACTGTCTCTTTGCCCTGTTATATGTTGTGGTCTTTTTAGTCCCATTTTTGAATCTCTATAATATTGCCTTCAGGATCTTTCGCATAAACAACCGTTATCTTACCTACCCCATCAATTTCTGCATCTATCAGTTCCCCTACTGCAGAACCACCATGTTCTAATAGAATATTCAGCCTTTGCTCAACATCTTCTACAGTAAAGGCGATATGACCAAAACCTTCCAGGTTAATCTTCTTACCAGAATTACCTATGTTTTCATTATATTCGAAAATTTCTAAAGTGGGACCATCTATGTCATAGCCTGGAAGAAGCAAATGCATTCCTTTTATCTGTGCATTAGGTAAATCCGTTAATTCATCAACCCATTTACCTGAAAGATTTCTTTCTGGAGGTTTGGGTATGCAATCAAATACCTGGATATAGAAATCAGCCAATTTTTTCCAGTTTCTGCTTATGATGTTTACATGTGAAAATATTGTTTTCATTCATGCCCCTTTAAGCTGTCTGACGTTCCAGTAGCTGTTACAGACGATATGCAACATAGTCCATTCGTTCACCAATTTCAATCAGGTTTTTTTTATAATCATAAAATCTGAAAATCTGGCGCTGGCATCCTGAGCCCGATTCAGTACCGATTGCGTCTTGGGATAGCAGTCTGGTTATCTTAGAAAAAGTCCGCACCCCCGGCTTATCATTCCTGTAATACATGTATGGCCAATGGTCCGGCTACGCATGAAGGTAAAACCATCTACTCCAGTACTCATATGGCAACCTCCTGCTGTCAAGACAAATAAGAGCCTGGTTTTCAATGCCTCCTAATGATAATTCCTTTGACAAGCATGGTTTTTAATATTACAAGTCAACAACCACCTGCAAAGCAGGTGGCTTGAATCAGCCCCCAAAGGGGGCTTTAAAACTAGTTTCTACAGAGCCATTTATTAACGAAAACGAAATCAAAGAATTTTTGCAGGCAAAGCCGTTTAGGAACTGACCACCTGCAAAGCAGGTGGATTTCTTAAGTATTAAACTAATAAATAGAATATAGACGTACGAAGTACTATATAAGCTACACATTTGTATGGAGGGTATGCGAATGAGTCAAGCTGAAATCTTTCAGGCTCTACACCCTGACCCGAACAAAAACGGAACCAGGGTGACAAAGGCGACGTATGAGGCATATCGCACGGCCTTGTTGCAGGTGATTCCAGCCAGGGAGGCGGGAATAGCGTTTGCCGATCTCAGCCAGGCGGTGAGGCCCCATCTGGCACAGGAACTGCTGAACACCACTTCTCCCACTTGGTGGGTTACAACGGTGAAACTCGATCTGGAGGCGCGTGGTTTGATCGAGCGGATTCCCGGCACGGGAAAGCAGCGGGTGCGTAGGTGCAGCGAATCGAGTCCCAAGTCCTAGTATACCGGATTCAGCGCTTCAGTTCGCCGGCTGACTTTTGGTCAGTCAGCTTGCTGTGACGCTATCCCGCAGAAGGTCTTCAAGTTCGGAGATCATTGATGCACCGGCAAAGCAACCCGTATGCATCCTCATATCCTTCTTCGCTTCCTCAGGAAGAATGGCAAATGCCACAAAGTCCAATAGCGCCAGCCTTCCGCCCTGTTTCAGAACCAGGTACGGCCTGTACCTCTTCCCCGGAATAGCCCAAGGCCAGCGATATCCCTTCCGCGCTATCGGAATTGGAGCTACCGCAGCAACCGTCTCCCGGACAATTGCGGCTTGGGGTTCTGGATTCCGCTATCTTGCCATAACTGTCCCTGACAGCCTGACGGATACTCTTCTTTTTCAGCTCATTCATATGTGAATGTCCTCCCTCTCGTGGTAATTGAGTCATACTAACCATATAGACAGAGATATCCGGAAAAGGACGCAGAATATGGATGGTGTCGGACTTGAGGCGCTGCTGGTACTCTCCAGGGGAACATACAGATAGTCTCCCTTAGTTTATATTGGTATCTGCTCAGTCACTACGAGGGGGGGGAAAAGCCGGAAGAGCCTACCAGTGATACAGGAGCCCGAATTGCGCCTGAAATGGGATGAGGCCAATATCACCAAACATGAGTAACCGTATTTATTGGGGGTAAAATCGATTCCACCACCACCGTACACCGTAACAAGGTTCTGTAGGGTATACCCACCAATCAGGGCTGCGGACAGGCGGTGGGCTGGCATAGCGTACCAGCCATCTCTGGGTCCAAAGCTCATGGCTTCCGGGCTCTGAAGGGTCCATCAAGTTACAGCCGGAGATCAGAAAAACGACAAGCAGCACCAAAATGCCATTTATCCTTACCCCTGCCCGTCCCAGAGCCCCCCCGGCTGGGGCTCAGTCTTGACAGGCACGTTGGCCACCCCGAAGGGTATGTGCACCAGGGGTACGTCCCGCAGGTCCATGGACAGGTGGGTAAGCTGGTCGTCAACAAAGAGGTGGGGCCGCAGTATCTGAAGGATGCGCTTCTTCTCTATGCCGCCCAGGAAGAACATCTCATCTACCGTCACATGCCAACTTTTCAGGGTGTTTATGGCCCGCTCGTGGGACGGGGCGCTGCGGGCGGTTATGATGGAAGTCTTCAGCACCTTGCGGTATCCGGGTTCATGTTTTGCCTTCCCTGTTTCCAGTTCCTGCAGGTAGGCCAGGCGCTTGAAGAAGTCCATCAGGAGGCCCGGATTCATGGGCCTGTCGATGTTGTCCACCTCATGCTTGTAAAACAGGTCCAGCCTATCGGTCTCCTTGAAGACCTTCTCCGATTCGTCGTCCGCAAGGACCCCGTCAAAGTCGAAGGCTATCCGCAGCTCATCATCACCCTCGTCGTCCACCACAGTGGTTGACAATACCCTGCCAGCCGGGTAGTTCCGGTCTATGGCATCCTTTACATCATCAGGATCGGTGCTCAGGAAGAGGGAGATATTGAAGGCCGGGATATACTTGTAGGCAGGACTGCCTGAAGTGAACACCGCCCGGCAGATGCCAAGGCCATATTCCTTGATGGAGTGGAAGGTCCGTATTCCCGTCTCGGGGCTGTTCTTGGACAGCACCACTACCTCAACCGGTTGCTGGTCCGGGAAGATGTTGTTCAGGTTCAGGAAGCGCCGGATAAAAGGAAAGGCCACACCCTTGGCCAGGGGGACGTGGCGGTTCAGTTCCTGGTAGCGCTTGTAGGCTTCGATACCCTGGGTCTCGAAGATGTCATCTTCCATGGACAGATCGAAGAGGGCCGTGGACGAGACGCCCACCACCAGTTTACCTTCCAGTTCGTAGGGCACTGTATACTCCAGTCAGAGCAGCGCAGAAGGCGGCGGATGGAGCCGCGAGCCCTGCCCGGTGCTATTCACCACGTACCGAGAAGTCCGCGAATTCCACGCCACCGCCAAGGGTACGCAAGGCCATGGTAGCACCGGAAGTCCGGCCAAAGAAGGTCTTGTACACGATGCGCAGGACTCCATCAACCGAAACAGCAACATACTCGGCCACCGGGTCGTACACGATATCCACCGTGCGCCAGACAACGATGCTGTCACCAATAGCCGCATCGAACATGCGTTCCATCACTACATCGTTGTCAGAACGGTACAGCTGTAGATAGGTGGTATCCACTCCCCGTGCAGCCTGGTCCCGGGTAAACCAGATGAGCAGGCTCTTGCCCTCGCCATAACCCCGGCGTTTCACTACATCTTCTACAAAGAAATGCAGGCCCAAGCCTACCCAGCCCGTGCCAGTTGCCCTGGCCTTGAAACTGTACAGCAGGGGCTTCCCGTTCTGGGCAAGGGGTAGTTCAAGGCGCGAGAAATACTGGCTGGCATCGGTCTGCCTGGCTCCGGCTCCCTGTATGACCCAGGAACCCATCCGGGCAGCCGAGTCCGAAAGATCGGAGCGGATGACCTTCGTAAAACGGGAGGTATCCAGACTCCAGCCACTCAGGTAGCCGTTCCCTGCTTCCCGGGTAGCTTTTCCAGAGGCGACCACGACGATACCCGATTCAAGAGCCTCAGCCAGAGCTGCCTCGGTTGCAGCTCTGGACACTTCGGCAGCGGTACGCGCTGCTTCCGCAGTCCTGCGCGCTGCCTCTGCCTGGACCCTGGCTGTCAGGGCGGCATCCCGCTCTGCCACGAGGGCATCAAGCTTGCCGTCTGCAGGAGTCACACCAGCGGTGATTGCAGAATCGACCTGGTTCTTGGCTTTTGCCAACTCATCCCGAAGGATATCCAGATAGGCCCGGGTATCCTTCAGACTGGTTTCTGAAACTTCAAGGGATGACTCCAGACCCTCAACGGTTTCGTCATACGCTTCAAGATCAGCCTCGGCCAGAAGCAAGGCATCACTGGATTCGGCCAGAGCCAGTTCGGTTTCAGCAAGCTGGGCCTCCAGGTCTGCAATCCTCAGGGCCATACTCTCTGCCAAGCCTTTGTAATAGTCTGTTTCCTCAGCCTTGGCTGCCAGAAGCTCGTTCTCTTCCTTCAATCCGCTTATTGTGTCATTGAGTAGCTTGCGTTCCTCAAGCAAACGCTGGATCTCGGCAATAAGGGCATCTTCGGATGACTCTTCGGATGACTCCTCGGATGACTCTTCGGCAACATCGACCGAAGCATCCATGGCAGCCTCTTCCTGGGGTTCTACAAGATCAGAAGTGTCAGGGGCAACCCCATCTGCTTCCAGTCCAGCCTCGCCTTCCGGAACTGTGCGCTCGTCAACCAGAGGTTCTTCCTCCGGCTCCACCTCAGGCTCCACGGTCAGTGGTCCGGCTTCGACGGGCTCAACTTCAGGCTCCACCTCAGGCTCCACCTCAGGCTCCACCTCAGGCTCCACCTCAGGTTCCACGGTCAGTGGTCCGGCTTCGACGGGCTCAACTTCAGGCTCCACCTCAGGCTCCGCGGCCAGCGGATCGACAGTGTTTTCTTCCAATTCGCCGACGACCTCGGTAGCCGACTCATCAATATCAGCCAACTCCTCAGTGGTATCCACGGTCTGGTCTTCCATTTGGACCGGCATTTTAGACTCCGGGTCACGGGCTGATTCGATCTCTGCCTGGGAGCCAAAAACAGGGGATTCGTCCGCCGCGGGTACCAAGCCCAGAATCTCATAGGCACTGGGAACCCTTGCCGGAGCCTGTCCGGACGGAAGGTCGGCAGCCGTGGCTTCCTGGGGGAAGACGAAATACGAGGCGGCTATCAAGACTATGACAATGATTCCCTTGCGCATGGGCTACTTCTCCTGAAGGACTCCGCCCAATCCGGCACGGAGGGTACAGTGATAATCCCTTAGAATATCGGCGCCATAAGGAGTTATGAAAAGGCAAAATACAATAGTACCGCAAGCAACAGTGCGGAGCTTGAACGTTAAACATGCTGGATCAGTCCGGTTCACCCATGCTATCATGAACCATGCCCGCCGGGTACAGTTAACCAGGAGCACTGCATGAACATACTTATTGCCAACGATCATGGCGCAATCGAACTCAAGCAATCCATTGTCAATGTCCTCACAGCAGAAGGCCACACCGTTACCAATCTTGGGGTAGACACCCCTGCCTCGGTGGATTATCCGGATATTGCCCTCAAGGCGTCCGAGCGCTTCCTTGAGGGGGGCTTCGATTTCGGAATCCTATGTTGCGGCACAGGCATAGGCATCTCCATTGCAGCCAACAAGGTAAAGGGCATACGCTGTGCTCCTGTGTTCGATCTTTTTACCGCAGAGATGGCCAAGCGGCACAACAATGCCAATTTCATTGCCCTGGGGGGCAGGAATCGCTATGCGCTTCCAGTGATGGACATTGTGCACATGTACATGACAACAAGCTTCGAGGGCGGCCGCCATCAACAACGGGTCTCGAAGCTCGACAACATGGTCTGATTACAGGTTATAGCCGATACTTCTGTCCGTATTCCACAATCTTCACATCCTTGAGGCCCTTGCTGGTCAGGAAGGACTGGAATGTGGTGATCGATTCACCTTCACCGTGGACCAGGAATACCGTTTTCAGGGCCGACAGATCCATGGTGCTCATCCAGTCCCAGCACTCCTGGTAATCCGCATGGGCACTGAAGGCTTTTATCTCCTCGACCTGGGCTCCAACCCTGTACAGATCCCCGAATATCCTTACTTCCTTCTGCCCGTCCCGTATGCGCCTCCCCAAGGTCTGGGCAGCCATATAACCGACAACAAGGATGGTATTGCGCGGATCCTGGATATTGTGGATCAGATGATGCTGTATCCGGCCGGCTTCGCACATACCATCGGCTGACATGATGATGGCCGGCCCTTCCATGCGGTTGAGCATCTTGGAATCATCCACGGAACGGGAGAACTGCAACTCGTTGAAACCGAAGGGATTCTTGTGGTGCTTTATGAAAGCCTCGTTGGTCTCCTTGTCAAAACACTCGGGGTGCACCTGGAAGATGCTCGTAGCACTGGTAGCCATGGGTGAGTCGACCCAGATGGGTATCTTGGGGATGCGGCCCTGGTCAACCAACATGTGAAAGTGGTAGATCAGTTCCTGGGTCCGCTCCACGGCAAAGGCTGGAATGATTATCTTGCCACCCCGTTTTACAGTGTCGTTGACAACCTTGGCCAGCCTATCCTCCGCATCCACGGTGGATTCGTGCCTCCTGTCGCCATAGGTACTCTCTATCATGAGGT
>Ga0156623_1085_pt1 | contig 12413 bp, 11 predicted proteins | sample RifOxyC1_FD_110697 | JGI IMG/M metagenome (GOLD analysis project Ga0156623, IMG submission 110697) | Spirochaetes bacterium RIFOXYC1_FULL_54_7
TAGGCGAGGAAGCTCCTGAACTTTGTCCGGTATGCAAGGTCCAGTCGTTCCGCTTCAGCAAAGTGGCCTAGGAGGCAGACATGTACGCAATCAGAAACATCAGACTATGCACCAAAGACTGTGCCTGCCTCTTTGTCTGCCCCACTGGAGCCACCGACACAGAAACCGGGCAGATAGACAAGGACAAGTGCCTGGATGGCTGCAGGCGCTGTGTCGATGCCTGCCCCTCCCATGCCATATCCCTGGTCATGGACAACTATCCAGTGCACCCGCCAAAGAACCCGGAAGTGAAAGAAGCCCTTCTGGCCTTCATGGACAGGAAATACGCCGAAGAACTGCAGGTGAGGGCCATTGCCAACGCAAGCAAAGGCACCAACGGAACCAAAGGTACCAACGGAGCCAGACTTGCCAAGGCCCTGGCTGCCTCGATACGGACGGTAGCAGAAGACTGTGCCCGGGAAGCGGATTTCCTTATCCCCCAAGGCAAAGCCTCCAGGGAATTGTTGCAGCGTCTGCTGGCTGAAAAGCCACAAGTTGCCGGGAAAGTATTCCCGGAGGCGGAGCTGCAGGAATTGCTGGGTCTGCTGTAGATATTGCTTGTAAGTATTTGTGGAAGGCAGAATCCCTCGATAACAATGGCCCGGACTGGTTTTCACAGCCCGGACCGGTAGTCAACTTTCGGGGACAAGTCCCGGTTCCGGAATCATCACCAGAATCAGGGGAAGGTCCCTGACCGGCCTACTTTGCCTGGATCTTTGAAAGGACTTCTTCCTTGCTGATCTTCTTGGTGCAGAAGAACCAGTCATGGCAGGTGACTCCTGCGGCCTTGCCTTCCATCCTGTCCTTGGCCACGCCGCAGGAGCCGGCGGGGGGTACAATCACATCATCGCCGGGGCGCCAGTCGGCAGGAGTGGCAATGCTGAAAGCGTCAGCGGTCTGCAAAGCCTGGATGACCCTGATCAATTCGTCGAAATTGCGGCCCATGCTCAGGGGATAGTATATGATGGTTCGGATTATCCCTTTGGGGTCGATGACGAAGACGGCCCGTACAGCCTTGGTGTTGGACTCCCCGGGCTGGATCATGCCGTACTTTTTGGCTACATCCATGGTGATGTCCTCGATGAGGGGGAACTTCACCTCGATATCCTTCATACCCTTGTATTCGATCTTCTCCTTGATGGTGCGCAGCCAGGCAATGTGGCTGTACAGGCCATCTACAGAAAGGCCGACGAGCTTGGTATTCAGCTTCTCGAAGTCCGGTGCCAGCTTTGCAAAGGTCATGAACTCGGAAGTACACACTGGTGTGAAGTCGGCGGGGTGGCTGGACAGGATTACCCAGCTGCCTTCATACTGCTTGGGAAAGTCGATATCCCCCTGGGTGGTGACGGCCTTGAAGGCTGGTGCCTTATCGCCGATGCGGGGCATGCTTGCTGCCTGGGTTTCATTGGTTTCCATTAAAATCCTCCTTAGGTTGTTGCGCGGCCTTGGCCACGATGTATTCTGCTTTATATTAAGCATGAACCATGCCAAACTCCCGAAAGAGGAGATTTCTGATAAAACCAGCTTGCTGAGTGTGGATTTCAGCCTATCTGGGACATAAGAGCGTAAAACAGCCCTGATAGACACCGGGTATCAGCCTCAAGCCTTTCCGCGCTACCGATATTTCGGTATATTACCGATATGTCGGTAATCCACGGCAATCCAGAATACACCGATATTCCGGTGGCAGCTGCGACTTCGATGCAGCGTCTTGATCCAGAACATACACTGGAACTTGTCCTCGAGGCTCTCGGAGAACTCATAGACTATGAATTGGCAGTAGTCCTGGGTCTGGAGGGATCAGAGCTTCTGCGGGTACGCAAAACCGCTGGCCCTTTGGCAGGTCCTGGTCTCACGAATTACTCCATTTCCCTGCGCGATCGCGGAGATCTGGCCCGCATAATGGAAAAAGGTGAACCAAAGCTTTTCGGCGAGACCGAGGAGCATGTGGATACTTACAATGGTGTTCTGGATCTGCCCCATGGCCATTCCTGTCTGGTAGCTCCTCTATCCTGCGGTGGCAAGAGCATAGGCTTGTTGACCCTGGATCACCGTAGCTGTGGCAAGTTCACTCCCGGGCTGGTCCGTTTCATAGCCACCATCTCGAAGCTGATCTCCATCAGTATGGTCCAGTCCGATGCCGCCAGCAAACTCGAACATGCAAATGCCGACCTTGTTCGTGAACGCAATGCTCTACTGACACCCGGTTATGAGCCCCTTACGGGACTGGTCGGATCATCTCCTGCCTGGATACGGGCGATAGAGGCCATCAGAATGGTGGCGGGGACAGAGCTGCCCGTCCTGGTTCTCGGCGAAACAGGGACAGGCAAGGAACTAGCTTCGCGCAGTGTCCACCGCCTCTCTGCAAGATCCGATCAGCCCTTCGTGGCCGTCAACTGCTCTGCCCTGGCACCAAGTCTGGCTGAGAGCGAGCTTTTTGGCCATGAAAAGGGGGCTTTTACTGGGGCCAACTCGTCCAGGAAAGGCCGTTTCGAGCTGGCTGACGGAGGCACCCTCTTCCTGGACGAGATAGGCGACCTGCCTATGGAGCTCCAGCCCAAGCTACTACGCATCATACAGGAAGGTTCTTTCGAGCGGGTGGGCAGCGAGCGGACTATCAGAGTCGATGTCCGCATAGTTGCCGCGACCCATGTGGATCTTGCCGAAGCAGCCAGGAACGGCCGGTTCAGGGAGGATCTGTACTACCGCCTTAGTGTGTTTCCCGTGCGCCTGCCGGCCTTGAGGGAGAGACCCGGTGATATACTGCTTCTGGCGGAAACTTTTCTTGGTGATATACGCACTAGAGCTGGCTTCTCTGGTACAGCCCTCTCGGCTGAAGCGGCCATAGTACTCGAAGAGCGGAACTGGCCGGGGAATGTACGGGAGCTGCGCAATGCCCTGGAACGGGGGGTTATCCTGGCCCGGGGTGGCATGATCAGCGAAGCCCATGTCGCCTTGCCTACTGCCCCGGACCAGATTCATCAGGACCAGGTCCATCAGAACCAGATCAGCCAGGCTTATGCCAGCCCGCGCGGTAGGAAATCCGCAACCGTGGCTACCAGCAACAAACCCGGCTGGCACAGTGTCGAGCCTGTCAACAATACACCTGCCAGCCTTACCATAGACGATGCACAGCGAGTGGCCATAGGCGCTGCCCTGGAGCGGAGTGGCGGCAGGATTTATGGCCCAGGTGGTGCGGCGGAACTCCTGGGCTTGAAACCAAGCACCCTCCAGAGCAGGATGAAGAAGCTGGGGATGGTTCCTCGCCGGAATCAACTGGATAGGCCGAAGGACACTGGTACGCCCCACCAGTAGCTACACCGGCCAGGACACCGCTATCCAGCTAACAACCGGGCTATCCTTGTCATTGTGGCAATTCATCAAAGTTTATCGGAGGACAGAGTCCAGCGACCGACCTTATATTCCGACAATAATAATAATTGACAGATCCGTAGACGTAAGGACAGAATGACCGGGAAGTTGAGGCCAGTTGCCATCCATGGCGGGTTACCCATCCCTGATCCTGATTTCCCATCAACGAGTCCCAAAGGAACCTTTGTAAAGGATGAACAATGCCGGTAGACAGCCTAGGTGCGTCCCAAGGCCTGATCGGGCAAGAAAATCCCGCTGACATTCCCAATGAGGGAAAACGGGTCAAGAAAAACGACCTCATCAACATCCTGAACTATATCAACTTCCAGAATGGTACCATTCTGGTCAATTTCAGGAACCGTAAGTATGGTAATATTGTCTCGGTTCAGGTTTGGCCCCAACCGTGTACAGGATCCATTCTGGACTGCCTGTGGCAACAGCCCCAGGTATTGCAGGGGAACGTTGAAGACCATCTATTTGAACATCTGCTCATCAGTGATGGGCAGAACCTGATACAGGTGAATCCGGAAATCTGCGGGATGGCTACAGGAACCATCAGCTTTGTCGTTCCCGAAGGTGCCAATGAAAAGACATACCGCAAGATAAAACGGTTCCAGGCAGAAGACATAGATGCAAAGCTGGTCCAGAATGGCGCGTCCTTCGAAGGGTTCCTGATAGATTTCAATGCTGTCTCGTTCCGGATCGAACTTGCAGGAAATGCTTCCCAATCCTTTCATTGGATTAATCCCGATCAAAGCGTACAGGTGATGTTCACCAGGAACGACCATCTACTATATTCCGGCGACTGCCTGATAATAAGGCACGGCAAGTCATCCACACGCCGATGGTTCGTCCTGACTCCCCGGGAGAGCAATATCAGCAGGTTCAGGAAAAAGGAGTACCGTAGCCTCCGGCACCACACCGTTCCACCTGTCAACCTGTCTTTCCTGCATCCCCTGAGTGGCAAACAGGTGTTTCTGCAGACCGCGGACATCTCAAGTACCGGCCTGGCGGTGGAGGAGCATTCCGATGCTTCAATCCTGATCCCGGGCATGATGATCCCGGAACTGACCCTGGAAATTGCCGGCAATACGCTTGTCAAATGTTCTGCCCAGGTGCTGTACCGGAACACGATGCCGTCAAGCCAGGTTGAAGGTGCTGTCCGCTGTGGCATGGTACTCCTGGACATGAGGATACAGGATCAGGCCAAGCTCTCTGCCCTGCTGCACCAGGCCATGAATCCGAAGTCCTTTGTCTGCAACCAGGTGGATCCCGAAGCGCTTTGGCAGTTCTTCTTTGACTCGGGTTTCATATACCCCTCGAAGTACTCCGCCATGGAATCCAGGAAAGATGATTTCAAACGGACCTACCAGAAGCTGTATCAGGAGAGCCCGTCCATAGCCAGACACTTCGTCTTCCAGGACAAGGGCACCCTCTTTGGCCACATGTCAATGCTGCGCTTCTACAGCAAAGCCTGGATGATCCACCATCACAGCTCATCCAGGAAGAGCCACGCAATGGCTGGCCTTACTGTGCTGGAACAGGTCAGTTCGTATGCCAACGAATTCAATTCCTTGCTGTCAACCAACATGAACTTTGTCTTTTGTTATTACCGGCCGGAAAACTCCTTTCCAAACCGTATTTTCGGTGGCGTAGCCAAGGACATAGCCAACCCCAAAGGCGCATCCGTGGATACCTTTGGCTATCTGATCCTTTCAGGCCAGCCCCAGACTGGCACGGCCAGCTCACCATACCAGTTGATGCCGGTAAATGACACTGATCTGGAAGAACTCGAACGTTACTATGAAATGAAATCCGGCGGACTCATGCTTGACGCCATGGATCTCAAAGTCGACATGCTTCCTGACAGCGACATCAATGCTGAGTATCGGGCCCTTGGTTTCAAGCGCGAAAAGCAGGTGTTTGCCCTGAAACAGGCTGGCAGGCTGATGGCTGTTATCGTAGTAGCATTGTCCGATACCGGGCTGAACCTATCCAATCTGACAAACTGCATGCATGTAGTGGTAATTGAAGACGAGGACATGGATCCAGGCACACTGGTTGCGGCAATGCATGATCTCCGACATCACTACAGGCAGGAAGAACTTCCAGCACTAGTATACCCTTTTGGCTACCTGGAGAAAAACAACATATCCTACGAGAAAAAATACTGTCTCTGGATATGCGATTTGCAGTATACCGATGGCTATTTCCGTTTCCTGAAGAATACCTTCAAGCGAGTCAACCATGGATGACAAGATGCCACTATACAGCAGCAAGATCATCAGCACCTTCCTGAAGCTGGTTGCCGAGAGATACCATTATGTACGGGCTGGTGAACTCCTGGAAGCAGCCGACATGGAAGGCTACCAGGTTGAGGATGAAGGTCACTGGTTCCAGCAGGATCAGGTAGACCGGTTTTATGAAGCCCTGGTCCAGGCTACGGGCAACGTTCACATTGCCAGGGAGGCAGGACGTTACTCAGCCGCTCCGGAGGCGATAGGCACCATGACCAAGTACGTCCTTGGTTTCGTTGGACCCGCCAAGGTATTCGAACTGGTCGAGAAGATTGCAGGCAGCTATACCCGCTCATCAAAATACCAATCACGAAGACTGTCCAGAACTGCCATCGAGATAGTTGTAACCCCAATAAATGGTGTACAGGAAAAAGCATACCAGTGTGAAAACCGGATCGGATATTTCGAAGCCATCATACGCTTGTTCAACTACAGGGCTCCCCGCATCGAACACCCCGAATGCATATTCAAAGGTGCCGATAAATGCCGGTATGTCATTTCCTGGCAGGCATCACTCGGGGCAATAGTAAAAAATCTAAGGAATCTGGCCTATATAATAGCGGCGGGGGTTTCCATCCATGCCTGGTTCTCCTCCCCTGCCATACCCCTCAGGTTCCTGGTACCTGGCCTGTTCCTGTTGCTCCTGCTGCTATCCATACTCGGGGAACATTTCGAACACCGTGACCTGGTGGTTACCATCGGTCAGCTGCGCGAGTCCATGGACACCCTGCTCGATGGTGCCAACGACAACTACAACCATGCGCTGATGATCAATGAAATCGGCCAGGCCATAAGCAAGCAGATCCAGATCGACGATATCCTGTCACGGGTCAACGAGGTATTCAAAAAGCGCCTGGATTACGACAGGGGCCTCATCCTCCTGCAGAACAAGGACAAGACCCGCCTTGAATACCGTGACGGGTTTGGCTATCGGGAAGATGATATAGTAGCGATGAAAGCAGCCAGCTTCCATCTGGACAAGGAAGAATCCAGGGGCGTATTCGTCATCTGCCACAAGGAACGCAGGCCCTTCCTGGTCAACGATATAGATGAAATAAGTGGCGAATTATCCAAGCGCAGCCTGGATTTCGCGAAGAAGATGGGCTCGAAATCCTTCATCTGTTGCCCCATCATCTTCGAAAATGAAAGCCTTGGTGTCGTGGCGGTAGACAACATCCGTACCAAACGGCCACTTATACAGAGCGATATAAACCTTCTGATGGGGATTGTGCCGGAGATTGGCATCAGTATACACAACGCCTTCCTGGTTGAAGAGCGTGACCATCAGTTCAGATCCATACTCCAGACCCTGGCAGCCAGCATAGATGCCAGGGACTTCCTCACCGCTGGCCATTCAGAGAGGGTCACCAGATATGCCCTGGCCATCTGCCGTGAAATGGGACTACCAAGGGAGTACACCGAAATGATACGCGTAGCCTCCCAACTGCACGACTATGGCAAGATAGGCATCCAGGATTCAATTCTTAAAAAGACCAGTTCCTTGACCGACATAGAGAGGGAGGAAATAAAAACCCATGCCGCGAAGACCGAAAGCATCCTGAAACGGATCAATTTCGAAGGCATCTACCAGGAAGTACCCTTCATAGCCGGCTCCCATCATGAAAAAATAGATGGATCTGGCTATCCGCGTGGACTGAATGGTGATGCGATACCGCTTGGATCCCGTATCATAGCCGTGGCCGACTTCTTCGAGGCCATAACCGCCAAACGCCATTATCGTAACCCTATGACCCATGATGAAGCCATAGCTGCCCTGATGGCTGAAACCGGCAACCACTTTGACCCCGAAGTGGTACATGCTTTTATTGCCTTCATCACCAGTGAAGCAGAGACTCCGGAAGAGTTGGCCGTCTGAGTTCCCGTCAAGGTCGGCGCATCAACCTTCTGATCAGGACTTGCGGGGAAGCTGCCCCCAGCAGTTGATGACTGGTGTGTAGGTAAACCTGCCGGGGTCTGTAAAGAAAGCCTCGAAGTCAGCAGAGAACTCGGCGGCCGATCCATAACCTGGTATCGCAAAGCCGGTTCTGCGGTGTACAACCTCTATCTTCTTGAGCCAGTTGAAGGCGTCGCTGTCACGCAATGGGCCATAGATGAGATGATGAGCACCCACATCAGCCTGGATGTCGGTGTAGCCAAGACGATACAGATGGGAATACAGCTTTCGTCCTGCATAGGGGTCAAAATTGACCGTATCCTCAAGAGCAGCAATGGACACCCGGAGGGCCTTTTCAAGGCGATCCGAGAGTCCATAGTGATTCAGGCTGTTATGGTCCAGGTCTATCAAGCATAGTATGCCGCCATCGGCAACAATGGACCCGAGGTTCCTGACAACGTCAAAGGCCTCGGCCTTGAAGTATTCAAGGACAAACCGGACCCACACGAAATCGAATTTCCCCAGATCCGACAGGTCTTCCCGGATGTCCCTGCATTCAAAGAGGGATCCCGCCTGACCATATCTGGTCCTGGCGTGTTGTATTCGACCCGATGAGGCATCAATGCCCAGAGCATGGCCACCCGGGGAGGCCATGCCACCAAGTATGGCAGTGGTAAGCCCGGCACCACAACAGATATCGGCCACCCGCATACCCGGTTTCAGACCCGCCAGAGTGGCCTGGGCCTGGACTACCGCTGCGTCTGTCTTGAGTTCCAGCCGAAGGGCTTCCTCATCGCTCTCCATGAGATAGTCGATACTCATTTGTCTTCAATCCTGTCCGGGTAAGCCCCGCGGTAATGTGAGTTCAACCAACTCCGCTTCAGGGCCTGGTTCAACTTATAGACCAGATAGGCCCCCACAGGCCTGCGCAGGCTGAGGACGGACCTGATCAGTCGATAGTGGTAGATGGGGAAGGAGTAGATGCGCTTCTTGATGTAATTATTGCCTGTATATACGCTTTCGACACTGAGACCCTCCGGACGGTGGGTCAGGTACGAGAAGCGGAACTTCTCCCAGTCAGCCGGAAAATCATGGTACAACAAGCGACCTTCAGCCATGACCTTGTCCATGAGTGCCGTTCCGGGAAGAGGAGTCAGAATGGATATCTGGACTATATCGATGCCAGAGCGGATGATGAATCTGGCCAGGCTGCGGTAATACGCATCAGTCTCATGGTCGTTGCCGATGATGAAGGCTCCCATGACACCTATCCTGGCAGCATGCAGGCGTTTTACCACCTCGCCGTAGTTGTCCACCCCGGTCTTGAGGTTTATACCCTTGTGCATCTCCTCCAGGGAACCCTCCTCGGTAGTCTCGAAGCCAATGAAGACGTGCGTACACCCCGATTCGGACGCCCGTTGAAGCAACAGTGCATCATCTGCAACATTTATCGAGGCCTGCATCCACCACTTCTTGTCCATCTTGCGGCTTATCATGCCGTCGAATATGGCCAAAGCCCTGGAGCGGGCATTTCCAGAATACCCTATCAGGTTGTCATCCAGGAAGAGCACATGTTTGCCTTTGATGGACTCCAGTTCCCGGAGTACCGATTCGGCAGTCCTCTGGCGGTATCGCCGGCCAAGATATCGTGACACCGAACAAAAACTGCAGTCAAAAGGACAGCCACGGGAGGTCTGCACCGGTTGCCATAGGTATCCGGGGTGCAGGAGTTCCCGCCGGGGCAGGATATCGCTGGTTTCAAGATCTATCTGGGGACCCTGGTACAGGCCGGACATCCTGCCGTCCTGGAAATCTTCCAGAACCTTGGCCCAGATGCCTTCCACCTCGCCGGACACAACCGCATCGACATGGCAGAGGGCTTCTTCGGGAAGCATGGAGGCATGGATGCCGCCCATGACCACAGGTATTCCGATCTTGCGGTAAGTGTCCGCTATCTCATAGGCGCGGCCAACATTGCTCGTGAAGGCGGTTATGCCAACGAGATCAGCCTCCTCGTGGTTCCAGGCATCGAAGTTCTCATCCAGAATCCTCACATCCCAGTCTCCGGGAGTAACTGCGGCAACATAGGCAAGACCAAGTGGAGGGAAGCAGGATATCCTGCTCAGCATGTAGCCGCTTCTGCGCCCTACAGGGTTGATAAGCAATAGGTGTTTCATAGGCAACCCGCATTATACGCAGGTAATCGGATCTGGTGCGTATAAAAACGACATTTCAGGAATTTTCTACTCGGGAATCCGGATAAGCGGCCTCTATGGCTTTGATCAGGTTGAAGAATGCCTCGTTCACCGGCGTGGCCACTCCATGCCTGCGCCCGAGTTCCAGAATCTCTCCTGCCAGCATCTCTACCTCGGTCTTCCTGCCGGCCATGACATCCTGGCACATGGAGGTGTAACCAGCCGGATGCAATGAAAACAGCGGCTCGTCTATCTTCTGCACATCGTTGTCATCCAGACCCATGCCCATCGCCCTGGAGAGGGCTACAACCTCATGCATGAGGGACCTCATGACCTCCCGGGCATGAGGTTCGGTCTGGAAGGTCCCGTAAGGAGCCTTGAGTACCGCCGAGGCCTGGTTGATACCGACATTCATCATAAACTTGAACCATAAGCTGCGAAGCATGTTTTCCGGAATAACGTATGGAACCCCGGTCCGGTCAAAGAAACGTGAAAGCCTGAGCACCCGCTGGCTGTACGCGCCGGGGTTGTTGAACCTGTCACCAAAGTGGATCTTTCCAAAGGTTGAAAAGGTGACCTTGTTTTCCTGCCTGACGGCGTCTATACCCAGGCTCATGGCATACACAGGCAGCTTTTCGCCATCCGGAGCGCCGGGTCCGGATCCGAAGGCTGTACCAAGCAACTCCTCGCTGTCTATGCCGTTGAGCAGTGAGAGTATCATGGTCTGCGGACCCACATGGCCACGCATCTGGTCTATGGACAGGGCAAGATGGTGATATTTGACCGCCAGGACTATCAGGTCGAATCCACCACTAGATGGACTGCCCGCAAGCGTCTCCGCTTGCCCTGCTTGCCCTGCCATGCCGACCGGCTGAACGAGGTTGAACTGCATGGACTCACCATTGACCACAAAGCCTTCCCGGCGGTAGCGCACGAAGCGTTCACCCTCGGCCAGGACCGAGACGCAACCCGGGCAGGCGCGCTGGATGATGGAAGCCAGGGCTGCACCAATAGCGCCCGTTCCTACTAACAAGACCCGCTGTATTTCATCCATAACGTCCTCCAATTATATCAGACCAGAAAACTCAGTGTTATGCAACGGTAATGCCGGGAATCATACCTTGCTTTTACCCGGAAACATGCGTATTCTTGTATAGATGTGGGTCGTCAATGACCTGTGGCGGATGCCCCATGGGATTCGCCGGGGTTCGCTCCGTATGGAGGGACATAAGACTCCACCTTCAAGGGGGATTACCATGAAGGGTAACCGTATGTATGTCGACATAGGCTCGATGCTCGACGAAATTTTCGATGCAGCCAAGACCTTCGGCGACCAGATGAGGGACAACTTCGGCCCCGAGGGACCCGGACCCGGAGCTGGCCCCGCTTCATGGTTCAATGTGGCTGACCATGAAGAAAACGCCGACCTGTACCCCACTTTTTCATACCCGCCAATGAACATTTTCATGACCGCAGACCGGTCCATGGTTTTCGAGTTTGCCCTGGCCGGCTTCGATGAGAAAGACATAAGCCTGACCTTCCAGGGAGATTACATGGTCTTCTCGGCCCGGATCGGCCAGACCGCATCCCAGGAAGAAGGCGTACGTTTCTTCAAGCGTCGACTGAAACTCAAGGACATAGAGAAACAGAAGTATTATGTCCCAGCCGACCGCTTTGACCAGATGGCGGTACGCGCGGTTTTCCGCAATGGCATACTCCGGGTTACCATACCTCCCAAGGAAGATGCCACCGCCCCCGAGGGCTTCAAGGTAGAGATAGTCAAAGAGGGAGACTAAGGCCGGACAGAAAATCCAGCAGGTGCAGTATAAGGCTTTAAGCCGTTCCCTGTGATACATGGACGCAGTCCCGCAGCAATGCAGGACGGTGTTTTTCAATGGCTGAAGGATCTAAGATTGAAGTGCGTAGCCAACTCGTCCAGATGGCTCAAGGCAAACAAGCCAACGTAGAGAGTCAATGCACCACTCATCACCAGTATAAGGGGCAGGGAAAAACCCATGCCGTACTGGTATGACAAGGCGCGGTAACCACCCGTCATTGGCAGTCCCCCAAGCGACAGTAGCAGAATAAATCCGGCCAGCAGCCAGTTACGCATCGAGACCACCCGTCGTGGAGCCGGCAAGAAGGGTATGAGGTCCAGTACCCGTGGCACCAGGTCGACCGAGGAGACCAGATCGGGCAGTCGATAGACAGCAAGGGCGGCCTGGATTTTCTCTGAAGCCCTGGTGCAACCGGGGCAAGTGGCCGCATGAAGCCTCTGCTCCTCGTCCAGATACAACCTGTCGAGGGAGAAGCCGTCGGATGCGTCCAGGCGATCCAGAAATTCCGTGCAATTCATGCTTCGCCCTCCATTTCGAGCGCGCTCCGTAGTTCACGTTTGGCCCTGAACACATGGGACTTTATCGTGTTTACCGGGAAGCCGGTTACCTCGCTGATTTCTTCGTACTTCATGCCGTCCCCGAAGAACAATTCAAGGCAGATAGCATACTTTTCAGGCAGGTCGGCCACGGCCTTCCTGATGGCCCGGCCTGTCTCAGTCCGTAGATGCTGGTCCTCGGGTGACAGGGTTCTGGCATCCACCGGTTCCACCTCCAGAGG
>Ga0156623_1054_pt1 | contig 12237 bp, 11 predicted proteins | sample RifOxyC1_FD_110697 | JGI IMG/M metagenome (GOLD analysis project Ga0156623, IMG submission 110697) | Spirochaetes bacterium RIFOXYC1_FULL_54_7
TTATTAACGAAAACGAAATCAAAGAATTTTTGCAGGCAAAGCCGTTTAGGAACTGACCACCTGCAAAGCAGGTGGATTTCTTAAGTATTAAAGTAAAAAGGAACCATAATACCTATACAAAGATCGCAACTTCAAACGTGCTGCTACGCATCCAGATCCTACGGAACTAAACCGCTGCGGGGTTAACCATATTGTCCGGCGTGATGTCTGCTATGGTACGATGGACCATGTAGGCCAGCAACTCATTGGCATGTCTGCGTATTTCAGGTCCGAAGATGCAGTTGTCGGCATTGCAACGCGCAGTGCGGTACGGGCAGAAATCACCGCCCATTGGCCCGTCCACCGTCTCTATGGCCAGCTTGAAACTGATATCTCCAGGCTTCATTGCCAAGGCAAAGCCGCCGGTTGGCCCTTTTACCGAACGGACCAAACCGGATCTTGCCAGGCGCTGCATCACCTTGGACAGGTGGTGTTCGCTGGCGCCAATGGCAGCGGCCAGATCCTTGACCTGGACCAGGTACCCGGGGCGGGCGGCCAGGCCAGCAAGGGCATGGACGGCTATGAGTGCGGCGTCTGAAAGGTGGATCAAGGTGTTTACTGGCATTTCGGTATTACATTACCACTATATTGAAATCCTGTCAAGTGTCACCAAGATTTTGCTTTTCTGAAAGTCCGACGACGGTTGGTACCGGCGCAGGTGGCTGCAGGCGATCTGTGGTATCCATTTTAAGCCAGATCAAATCTTCGTCACACTAACCACCCAAGGCATAGCTGACGGCCTGTCTGGCATGCAGGAGGGTCGTGTCGTACAGGGTACAGGCATGTTCCTTTACCAAAAGCCCTATCTCCGTGCAGCCAAGTACCACGCCCTGGGCTCCCCGGGCTGCCAGGCCATCGATTATGGCCTCGTACTTCCGGCGCGAGAGCTCATCCACCACGCCCCGGACCAGTTCCTTGTAGATGATGTCGTTGACCGTAGCCCGGTCCTCGGGTCCGGGGGTAAGGACTTCCAGGCCAAAGCGGTCCCGGAGCCTGTCGGCATAGAAGCTGCCTTCCATAGTGAACTTCGTACCCAGAAGGCCTATCCTGGTCTTGCCATCTGCCTGGATGGCCTCGCCAGCAGCATCTACTATGTGCAGCAGGGGGATTCCGACATCCGCCTCGAAGCTGTCCATCACCTTGTGCATGGTGTTGGTACACAGCACTGCGAAATCCGCACCGGCAGCCTTGAGTCCCCGGCCGGCGTCATACATCCTGTCCCGCAGGAGATCCCACTTACCAGCGTATTGCAGATCCTCTATCTCCTGGAAATCGAAGGACCAGAGTACGCAACTGGCCGAGTGGCTCTTGCCGAGGCGCCTGCGTATCTCCTGGTTGACCAGGGAATAGTACACAGCCGACGACTCCCAGCTCATTCCGCCTATGAGACCCATTGTTTTCATGCTTTTCTTTCCTCCGCGGCATTCAATCCGGTAGCGGCTCAGAGACCTGAATCAACATCAAGGACCATCTCTATCCGGGTCCGGTATTCTTTCAGCAGGGCCAGGTCATCGGGATGCAAGCCGGGAGACAGCTGATCCATCACTTCCTTCAGTTGCGGCAGGGGATAGGCAAGGAACAACTCCTCGAAGGCGAGGTACGTGTATCCGGTGAGCACCGACACGTAGGTTTCCATGAAGACCTCGGTCCAGCCGTACCTGGCCAGTATGGCATTTACCTTTGGATTAAGCATCACAGCCATGATGCCCGCCGAGATGGATTCAAGGGTCGGAAAGCCGCCGTCTTCCATCTGGAAGTCATCATCATCCATCTGGAAACCGGAGAACTCTTCAGCCAACTCGGCTTCAAGTCCTTCCAACTCTGCCTGAACCAGGGGAAAGTCCTTGAGGAATTTATCCAGGATATCCCGGGTCAGGATTCTGGGCGGAGCCGCGGAAACGGGAAGGACAGCAGCAAATACCAGTACCAATGCAAGGATACTACCCAGCCACTTTTTCACTACAGCCCCCTTTATCCACCTTACAGTCACCTCTTGCACCAGGCAATCCGAAAACAGGCCCAACGTCCAAAACCCGGCACGGAACCGCAGGCGTATGCACCATTGTCCGACCACCAACGTCATCTGTCAACCTTGACCGCTAGACAGATAATCACGACTCTAGAGGCATGAACAGCAAAAGACTTCCTGGCACCTGGATGGTCGCCATATTTACCCTTGTGGCCACTGGCCCGCTCCTGGCCCAGGCCAGGCAAATTCCTGCAAACACAATCCTCTCCGACCAATTTGAAACAGAATCAAGAATTGGCCAACTGGCCGCCACCAGATCCATAGTCGTCATCTACTCGGCTGAACGCGAGGCCGGCGACTACCTGAGGACCTGGTACCAGGCACTCCGGGCAAAGTTGCCGACGGATACCCCTCTGTTGGCCGTAGCCGACCTGGGCGCCGTTCCGTTCTTCGTGCCAAAGAATGCCATCATCAAGCAACTGGCTGCGGACTATCCTGATCTGTCCATACTACTGGACTGGAAAGGTTCTCTTGGCACTATCCTGGCCGCAGGCAAGAGCACGGCAACGGCCACTGTGTATGCCGGCAGCCGCCAGCAGATGCAGGTGACGGGAGGGTATACGGCTGAAAAGGCGGGAACGCTTCTGGAGGCTTTGAAGGCCAGACCTTGATCCCGTGCCATTGGCAGCTATGATGGAATCACTGACCGTACCCGCAGTTCTTGTTCCGGTAATGGATTTGTGGAAAGCCATGAAGGTGGTCTCCGCAGGTATGGGTACGATGCGTGACCAGAGGCTTCCTGTAAAAGAGGCCGGTTCCGGCGAACCATTTTTCCGCTAAAACCTGGATCAAACGCCAGGGTGATGGAAAGACCGTGGGAGTTGGGCTTGCCCATCAAGTCCTGAGCAGGGTGTTGTTCAGGTAGGCATCCTTGATGCCCCTGAGAAAATCAAATTTCTCATAGGGTTCCCCGTGGTGAATCCCAGCCGCTTCACGGTCTCGATCCATGACGTATAGCCATTCCGCTGTGAGTACACTTCCTTCGGGACAACAATCCCATCAGCTTCAAGCTCGGACACAACGAATTGGTAGTAATAATCAGCTTCCTGATGGTTGTCCGGTCTTATCCGGTCCATAGCTACGAGTATCCTGTTCAGTCCCCTGGAGAACAAGTCGTTCCCTTCGGCGCCGCCGGACTCGAATGCCGCTTTGGTTAATTTCACAGGCTCGATCAAGACCAGAGCCCTGACAAGGTCAGGGTACTGTTGTGTGAAATACGCTGCATACGCGCCGCCCCACGAATGACCGAACAACAGTATAGGGTCGTCCGGCGAGTACGCCTCCTTGATGTCCGGAACATCCTGTAGATAAGCAGGATCACAACCTTGTTGGATGGGACCATCTCCACTTGACTGAAGGCGATATAACTGAGGAAATAAAGTGTCAGGGTTCCTAATATGGGTGTCGCCATTGTGGAACCCAATCCGAAGCACGTTTGGCTTGGACAATCATGATCAATGAGGCTAGGGAATAAGAGTTGCCTTGGAAATAGATACCGAGATCCCTCAATTACAAGAATCAAAGGGAAGGAATCCGCCCATCCTGAGATTATCAAGTAAGCTAGAAACAAGGACCATGCAGACAACAGGAGCAGAGCTGACAGAAATCAATAGGCATAATTCCTGTCAAAGCGTTTGACCATCAGAAGACCGAGAAACAGACTCTGCCCGGCACCCAAAAGCACGATAACTTCGACAAGATCGTTCATGGCGGATCGTTTCTTGTATTCGGATTGCATGAAAGACAGGAACTGTCATTCTGGAATCCCAAGAGCCTGTCAGGCGTCCCTGTTTCTCCAGCATGGATTCCATCATCTCCATGGCAGCCTCCTGCAACTACTACAATGTGCGTCACACAGTATTGGTCAATCCATCAATGATACTGATACGCCTGTAATCGGAGGAGGAAAGAAGGCTTGGTCAGTGGTTGCCCTTTCTGCTTGCCTCAAACTGGATTCTGCTGGAAATTTCGCTTTTCGGTCTCATCTGGCTCTACGGTCTCATCCCGCTTTACAGCTTCAGTTCATACACCCGTCTAGGCCGGCCGGTCCTGGACCGGCTTTCAAGGGCTACTATGTCGGCATAGCCGGCCTCGGCTATGTTCTGGAGGATGCGCCGGGCGCTGCGTGGACTTATGTCCAATCCGGTGGCAAACTCGTCGACATCGAAGCGGGTCCTGGCTGCCATGCGCATCATGGCCCGTATCTTGGTTACATAGGCAGTACTCAGGCCGGTCTTCTCCGCCACCAGACGGATCGTGGCATCGGTTTCGGCTATGTTGTACTGGATGCTGCGCAGTTGCGACGAGATGGGACCTTCTATGCCTCCATCCACATCCACCGAATACAGGCATGAACCGTTAACCGTACAGGCCCTGTTCAAGGCCTTGCGGGCGTTGGCTTCCGCATTGAAAGCGGTGGTTCCATAGCCAAGGCCAGCACAGAATGAAATACCCGCACCATCTGCTCCCCTGAAAAGTTCCTGGAGTCCATGGGCCTCCTCTAGGGCCCCACGAGTGGTGAATATCAAGTATTCATCACGACCATAGGGGAAAACAGAACCCAGTATTCGCTTTGCATAGTCTATGAGGATGGTCTCGAAGGAATTCTTGAGCTTCAGATAGTCGTACTCCGATCGTATTTCACTCTTGCCGCTTCTGAGCCTGAGTATCACCTGGGCTATCTGGTAAGCCCTCAGGCGCATGGCTTCCGAAATGAAAATTGCCTTCTGTATATACTCTCGTATGAGATATTTTGTAGGAAAAATCCTGTAACAGCGGATACCTTTGGCACTCAGGATCGCGTGGGTCTTGGCCAAGCCGGTCAAGGCCACTTCTATCGTTCCCGACCGGTACAGGGCCTCATGCATCCCCGCAAGGTCCTCATAGGAGGTTCCTGGCTCGTACTCTATGGCTTCCAGCTTGTCAAAATGCAGGCCAAGCTCGTCCGCGGCCTCCTGGACATCGGCCTTGTCTATGGAGTCGACACTTATCCTGCGGTAAGATTCGCCACGATCGCGCATCTCCCATAGCGGTCTGATTACACTGGTACCCAGGCGGGGCAGGTACAGGCAAGGGCGGGTGGTGGCATTGCTGTAGGTGACTATCCGGTAGGGTACGATGCCGGAGAAGAGGAAGACATCCACCTCCCCCTCTGTCTGCCGGACCAGATCGCAGCTCTCCTCCTTACGATCGTAGATCCGGGGCACAAACTCCGCCATGTCCTGGAATTTCACCGACGACTCAAGTATGCGCTGTATGGAATCTTCAGGACCGATAAGGCCAATCCGGGTTTTCATTGCCACAGTTACCGGTCTGAAAGCCTTCCGGCCATGTTGAACAGGGTCAGCACCGGCTTTACCAGGTCTGCTTCCCGGAAGTCAAACCGGCCGTTGTGGTGGGGTCCGGCCAGATCCGAGCCAAAGACTACGTACAGAGCCTTTCCTCCATTTCCCCTGACCCTCTCCATCATGTAGCTGAAATCCTCGCTGCCACCAAGAGGCAGGGCATCATGGCTGATGCGGCCATAGCCTGCTTCAGTGGCGCAGGCTGCAGCCAGTTCCATGAGCCCCGGGTCACTTACCGAACTCAAAGCGCCGCCGGCCCGCTCAACCCTGAGGTTTACCCCATAGGCATGGGCCTGGCCCTCGGCTATGCGTATGGACTCTTCTTCCACATATGCATTCAGGGCAGAATCGGCCCCCCGGGTCTCGATGACCAACAGGCCTTTTTCGGGTACCACATTGCGGCCAGTGCCTGCTTCCATGCGTCCCACGTTTATCCTGGTAGCTCCTCCGCCATGCCTGGCTATGCCGCTCAGGTGCACGGCCGTGGCCGCCGCGGCCAGCAGGGCGCTTCTGCCCTTCTCGGGACTCATGCCGGCATGGCTCGAGACGCCCTGGAAGTGGAAATCCAGCTTGCTGGTAGCCAGGAAGTCGCCTACTCCACAATGAAAGCGGTCGGTACCATCTGGCAGTATGCCAAGGTGGCCGGCCACAACATTGTCCACATCATCCAGGAAGCCACTCTCGCTTATGCTTCTGGCACCCCGGACTCCCTCTTCGGCAGGCTGGAAGACCAGCTTGATCGTACCCGACCAGGCATCTTTGTTGCCTGCCAGCATCCGGGCAAGGGCCAGACCGATGGAGGTATGCCCGTCATGGCCACAGGCGTGCATGGCCCCATCATGGACGGACACAAAGCCTTCCCGGGCAGGAAAATGCTCAGGATCCCCCGACTCCTGCACATCCACCGCGTCCATGTCGAAACGGAAGGCATTTACCGGACCAGGGCCGTTCGACATCACACCGGCCACGGCGGTAAAGCCGCCTCCCATCCTTGCCACAAAGGCAGGATCCGCACCTTCTGCCAAGGCGCGGTCCCGGCACTTGGCCAGTACTCCCGGAGCCGGCAGCCCCATCATGAAGTCCTTGTTCATGATGTCCTTGCCGATCTTTACTTCCCAGCCGGCATCATGCAGGGCCTTCGCGACATGGGAGGCAGTCCAGAACTCGGTAAAGCCACTCTCTGCGTGGGCATGCAGCAGCCTGCGTTCGGTGCTGAGGGCGGCAGCCAATCCGGTTGTATCCATAGCCATTGTTTACACCTCTCCAGCCAGGTCCACGGCACACTTGACGAAAACCTGTATGCCGGTGCCCAGGGCGTCTTCGTCAAAATCGTAATAAGGATTGTGGGGTTGTACCGGGGTCTCGCCTGGCTTGCGGTAGCCCAGGAACATAAAAGTAGAAGGTACGGCCTTGGCAAAGAAGGCAAAGTCCTCGCCTCCCGGAGCCGGCCGGACCACATCCACAAACCTGTCCTGCCCAAGTATGTCTTTGGCACTGGCCCTGACGCGCTCGAATATGCCGGCATCGTTGACCAGTGGCGGGTAGGTAAGGCGGTAATCCACCTCGGCCTTGCCACCCAGGGCCTCAGCGGTCTTCTCGGCAATGGTTATCACCCGCTCGCGGACCTTCATGCGCACCCCTTCATCGAAGGTACGCACGGTGCCCTGGATCTTCGCAGTCTCGGGTATGACATTGTAGCGCGAGCCCCCGCTGAACACGCCAACAGTTACCACTGCCTGCTCGAAGGGGTCTATATTGCGCGACACAATGCTCTGCAGGGCAGTGACAATCTGGCTGCCGATATAGATGGGATCGATGGCCGTGTGGGGCATGGACGCATGACCGCCCTTGCCCGTTATGTTTATGATGAAGGGATCGGAACCAGCCATCATGGGCCCTGGCTTGCTGCCTACGGTGCCCAGATCCAGGTCCGGCCAGAGGTGCATGCCTACCACATGGTCAACATCGGGATTCTTGAGTACCCCGTCGCGGATCATGTACTGGGCGCCGCCGCCGCTCTGGGCATCTTCCTCCGCGGGCTGGAACAGGAGCTTCACCGTCCCGGGCAACCTGTCACGCATGTCCATAAGGACCCTGGCAACCCCGAGCCCCATGGCAGTGTGGCCGTCGTGACCACAGGCATGCATCATGCCCGGTATCGTCGACACATAGTCATGGGTGGTTAGTTCCTGCATCTCAAGGGCATCCATGTCAAAGCGAAGGCCTATGGTCTTGCCGGGAAGGCTGCCCTTGATGATCCCAGCCAGACCGGTTACATGATAGCCCTCCCGGACCTCGATCCCAAGCTCCCTCAGGACCTTGGCTACCACCCCGGAGGTGCGGGTTTCGCTGCCGCTCTTCTCGGGGTGCCGGTGAAGATCACGCCGGATTTCCTTTACCCAGGGCAAGGCTTCAGCTGTTCGGGCAATGATTGTCTCATTGATGGTCATGGCGGTGAGTCTCCTGTTCAGATCGGATGCTGCATAGGACGCCTGTCACTCTAGAACCTGGACAGGCGTCCTGTGCGTTTGCTACATGAAGACACCGGCTCCAGGGCCGAGGGGCAGATTGAAAACCATCCACACTATGAGCTGGACCAGCCAGACAAGCAGGAATACTATACTGAAGGGAATGGACATGGCCATCACCGTACCCATGCCCGCATCCTCGTCATAGCGGCGCAGGAAACCCAGCAGTATGGGGAAGTAGGGGAACAGAGGTGATATGTTGTTTGTAACCGAGTCGCCGATGCGGTATGCCACCTGGGCAAAGGCCGGTGAATAACCAAGCAGCATGAACATGGGCACGAAGACTGGTGCCAGCAAGGCCCACTTGGCTGAACCGCTGCCGATGAAGAGGTTCACGAAGGTAGTGAAAAGGATTACCAGAATGATCATGGGGATACCCGTGAAGTTCCAGGCCTTGAGCAGATTGCCAAGGGAAACCGCGAGCACCAGGCCCATGTTTGACCAGTTGAAATAGCTGACAAACTGGGCAATCACGAACACCAGGACTATGTAGCTTGCCATATCCTTCATGGCATTGCCCATATGCTTGGCTACATCGCCACCGGTCTTGATGGCTCCGACCTTGCGGCCATATACCACGCCGATCAGGACGAACCACAGGAAGATGAAGGCTATGATGCCGTTCAGGAAGGGAGATGGAACCAGGCCGCCCTGTGGGTTGCGGAAGAGTGAAGTCTTGGGCCAGAGTACGGCAATGACGCCACCCCAATATACCAGTGTGGCAATTCCTACGTTGCGGAGGCCCTTCTTCTCTACATCCGAGACCTCCATGTTGGTCTCCTGGATCACGAAACCAGCCTTGGGAGTATAGGGACCAATCTTCTTCTCCACGAACAGTGATACCCAGGTGCCGGCCACGGTCAGTAGCAGGGTGGAGACTATCATGAAGAAGTAGTTTACCGCCGGCGACACGGCGATTGCGGGATCAACGATCTTGGCGGCTTCAAGGGTAATGCCCGCAAGGAGTGCGTCGGTACCCACAATAAGCAGGTTGGCGGTAAAGCCGGCGCAGGCGGCGGAATAGCCTATGGCTATACCAACCAGCGGGTTGCGCTTGGCCGCGTAGAAAATGGCTCCCGCGAGGGGTGGAATGATGATCACCGCCGCATCACTGGCTATGTTGCCGCAGATACCAACCAGCATGATGATCGGAACCAGCAGTTGCCTGGGAGCGGCACTGATGAAGCGCTTCATCATGACGTTCATCAAGCCAACCTGCTCAGCCAGACCGATACCGAGCATCATGGTCAGCACCAGGCCAAGGGGCGCAAAGCCGACAAAGTTCTTGGTAAGGTCGATGAACATGTACTTGATGCCATCAGCCGAAAGCAGGCTCTTGATGGTCACCATGGCATCCTTGGAGGGATGCTTGACCTCGACCTTCATGGCACCCAGGATTGCGGAAAGCACAACCACCGCTACCATGAGTACCACGAACATCATGAACGGGTGGGGAAGCTTGTTCCCGGATCGTTCAACCCAGTCCAGGAAGCGATACAATATCGGCTTCCTCTCGCTCTTCTCTTTCGTCATCAGGTCCTCCTTGGCCAGCATGCAATAATTTCGGCCATATTCCTGCCATGACCGTTACTATCGATGTACCATGATATGCAGAACCCGTCAAGGATTTTCTTTCGGCTTGGAACCATGAGGCGCTTGACCAATATGGCTTCATTCAGTAAGTTAACGACCGGTCGCAAACAAATATGAAACACGAAGACATTCTGGCAGCGGCGTTCCGGGTCTGGGGACGCGAAGCCTACAGGAAAATGAGCCTCACCGAGGTGGCAGCCGAACTCGGCGTTACCAAGCCTGCCCTGTACCGACACTTCAAAGACAAGGATCAACTGCTGGCTGCCATGCACACCGAGTTCTTCGACCGCTATGCCGGGGCCATGAAAAAGGCCTTCCCCAGCGGACTTGCTGGCACGGCCAGCTCTGTCCCCATGATCCTTGACCTACTGGGTACCCTGGCCGGTTTCTTCGGTGCCAGGCCAGGTGACCTGGCCTTCATGTTTGCCAGGCTCATGCGCTTCCCGGACGTGGACAAAGTCTTTGCATCGGAACTGTCAGCCAGGGGCGTGCAGACCGACCTCCAGATGGCTGGATCCGAGCCTGGCCGGAACCAGGCGCAGATGGCAGTTGGCACCTGCTTCTTCATGGTGGCCTTCTTCCACCTGGATCGCAGGCACAGACAACTACCCCATCCTGCAAGCCATAGCGAACTGACTGCCCTGACAGCCTCGATACTGGATCTTGCAGCCCATGGCCTGGGACAAAAGCCTGATACGGCCGTGGATGCCCCAATCAGTCCTTCTCCGGCAGGCCTTGCACCAGAGACTCCCCCAGCTAGCGATTATGCGGCCCTGGAGGCCAAAGCCAGGCTGACCGAGCAGGAAACAGCAGCCCCGGACGGGCTTCTGCCGGCGGTTGCGGCAGTAGTGGCAGAGGTAGGCTCATGGACTGCATCGATGGATATGGTAGCCAAGCGCTCGGGTCTGTCAAAAAGCGGCCTGTATTCCCACTTCAAGAGCAAGGAAGACATGCTGTTGCGCCTGTTTTCAGTTGAGTTCGAACGGATCAGCGAAGCCTTGGCCAGACGGATGGATGGAACAAATCCGCCTACGGAACAACTATACCTGGCCATGGCAACCGCAGCCGAATACCTTCTGGCGAGGCCAGACATACTGGTGGCTCTGGACTGGCTTCGTATGCAGCGCCTGGGAGTGCCGGACCTGCTGCCGCCGCGCCTGCTTGAGCTGTTCTCGTTCCTGGGCGAACCGGACTCAGGCCTGCGTCTTGTAAACGGCTCCCTGAGTCTGACTGTGCGCTGGATACTGTTCCTGACCATACACCAATTGATGCGTTGTACTGGCAGTGCCAAAGGGACCGGGGCCATCCCTGCAGAAAGATTGCGTGCCCTGCACAAATTCATGCTGAATGGCCTGATGGAGGGGGTGAAACCATGAAAAGCTTGCGATATAGTTGCGTTCTGCGGAGAATATCACCGCAACGGTCGCGCCTTGGGCGGATCGAATATGAATGACCTGAAGCTTGTCCGGCGCTTTTGCGCGTTCAGTTACCAGGTTGATACAGGAGACTTTCCCATGGAAACCCAGCACTCCGCCAGTGGATCCGTTCCACTGCGCACCCTCATTGCGGTGGCAGCCCTCATCGCTCTGGCCATACCGGCCGATCTTGCCGCCCTCGGTTCAAAAGAACCCCCGAAGCCGGCAACTGATGAAGCCATCCGCATGGCCGTTGCCCCACCTTACAGTGCTCCGGCCGAATCCGCCGGCACGGCCCGGTTTTCACTGCCTGGCCTCGTACCCGCAAGCCTGGGACCGGCTGTTGACGGCGCCTTCACCGGCCCGCCCCCTGATGCCGGCGGAGCACTGGTCCTGGACATCAAAGGGGCCGTGGAACTTGCCCTGGCCAACAACGTGGGCCTGGCCAGCTCCCGCATAGACAGCTCCGCCAAGCAGCGCAGGGTGGACACCGCCTGGAACGTATTCATCCCTACGGTGGATATCTCCGGCACCATGGCCCGGATGAATGTCCCGACAATCGTGGGGACGCCACCAGCTTCGATGGAACTACCCCAGTGGAGCGCCTCCGGCTCACTGTCGGCACAGTTGATGCTCAATGTGGCGCTCTTCGAGGGCATGAGGAACCTCCAGCTGGACTACGAGGCCGGCCTCATCACCTACGCCCAGGCAAGGGTCAAGCTGGAGCGGGATGTACGCAAGGCCTACTACAGCATCCTCCTGCTTCAGGAGAATGTATCCTTGATGGAAGAAAACATTGCGGCCGCCGAGCGCCGGGCTGATCAGGCCCAGGCCAACTACCGCGCCGGCCTGGTGCCCGAGCTTACCCTCCTGCAGGCCAGGGTGGCGGCGGCCAACCTTAAACCGGCCCTGGAGGAACTACGCAACGCCGTAACCTCTTCCCTGGCCGGCTTTGCCATGAACCTGGGTCTGCCACGCGGTACCGACATAAGCCTGGCAGGAGCCCCGGAACCGGTCTTTGTGAAACTTGACGCCGATGAACTGACCGGCTCTGTGGCATCCGGCCGGCTGGAGGTAAGGAGCCTGCTCAAGTCCCTTGAGCTGATGGAGAGCGCCAGGAAACTTGCTGCCCTGCAGCTGTACTCTCCGTCCCTGATACTCGGCCTCAACTTTGACCCAAGTCTCGCTCCAGGGCTCGATCCCTTCAAGGATTCATGGATCGATGGCGACAACTGGAAACAGCGCTCGGGCATGTTCAGGGCTACCCTGAGCTACCGGCTGAACGGCCT
>Ga0156623_1091_pt1 | contig 11984 bp, 11 predicted proteins | sample RifOxyC1_FD_110697 | JGI IMG/M metagenome (GOLD analysis project Ga0156623, IMG submission 110697) | Spirochaetes bacterium RIFOXYC1_FULL_54_7
TTTCTTTTTGCTGGGGCATCTACGTTGTACGTCCCTGCGGGCCGTTTACCTGGTGGAATTATATTGTAATGCGCGCTGTTCCTGCGGTCGCGTATAGCGACCAAATAACCATTCCTTGCAGGATCGTACGAAGCACGCAAGCGCGCTGGGTATCGCGCCCCCCTCGTCTCGCCTTACATCCGCACTTGAACCAGGTCGCGACAGGGTTGCCCAGCGCGCTTGCAGCGCGCACGTTGATCACTACCTTGGGCATGCGGAGCGTAGCGACGCTTGTCGCGCGTATGTTACGCGAAGATCCGTTACTGCGGATCTTCGATGTCCAGGTTTTGACAGGACGTCAAAACCTGGACTGAGCATGCGCGGTTCTTCGAGGGGGGCCGCTCCTAGCATCTGCTCCCAGCAAAAAGAAAAAGCAGATTGTTAGGGTAGTCTACTTTGTCGCGCCCCTGCTCGTGGGAAAAAGAAAAAGCGTTGTTAGGGTGACGCGCGATCTACTTCGTTCTAAAAGCCCCAGGGACACTCAACGTGCAAATAGCACGCCTCGCGTCCCTGGGGCTTTTGCGCCTCGTATCTCATACGGGCTACGCCCGTTTGCCGAGGGGAATGGTATTATCGTGTGCGCTGTCGCGCACGGCGTCATCGCGTCATAAAAAAAAGCACTTCATATGAGTGCTGGGGCATCTACGTTGTCGAAAGGCCTCGCGAGTCGGGTTACATGCAATAGCATGCGCCCCTCCTCGCGAGACCTTTCTCCTAGTATCTGCTCCCAGCAAAAAAGAAAAAGCGTTGTTATGAGGGTGTTGTTTCAGGTCCTGCCATGGTTGCCCGGCGCGCTTGCGTGTTTCGCACGGTGCTGTAAGGAATGTATATATGGTCGCTATACGCGACCGCAGAAACAGCACGCACGTCAATCAGTACCTTGAGGCACGCGGAGCGGAGCGACGCATGGCAGGTGTACGTGACCCGAAGATCCGCTACTGCGGATCTTCGATCACCGGAAGTTTTGACAGGACGTCAAAACCTGGACTGAGTATGCTCGTCCCCCCGGGGCCTTTCGCGCCTCGCATCTCAAACGGGCTACGCCCGATTGCCGAGTGGAATGGTATTGTCGTGTGCGCTGCCGCGCACGGCGGCATCAGTCCCTGCGGGACTGTTGCCGGGTGGAATGGTATTGTCGTGTGCGCTGCCGCGCACGGCGGCATCCCAGCAAAAAGAAAAAGCGGATGCCTGGAGGCAATCCGCTTTGGTCGAATTGGTTATTTGATAGCCAGGGAGACGGGACAGATTATTTTTTGCCTGCTGACTTGCGTTTTTCCTTGCTTGCCTGTATGAAAGGAAGGGCGAAGGCTGCGACACTGATGATAAGAAGTATGGCACTAGCAGGTCTGGTGAAGAATATGCTGTAACCGCCCATGATGACTGCTCTGCGGAAGTTTACTTCGGCTAGTTTGCCCAGGACCATGCCCAATACGATGGGAGCCATTGGATATCCGTAGCGTTTGAGCATCCAGCCGGCAATGCCGAATACGAAGCAGGCTCCGACATCAAACAAGGAATTCTTGACCGCAAAACTGCCTATGAAGGCCACTGCTACAATCATGGGAAGCAGAACTGCCGGCGAGATCTTGATTACCTTGAGCCATAACCTGCCTCCAAGTGCGCCTACAAAGAGCATGAAGATATTTGCTACCAGCATGCTCGCAAAGAGTCCGTAGATGAGTCCTGGATTCGAGGTGAAAAGCATTGGACCAGGTACCAGGTCATGGATCATGAGGGCTCCTACCAGAACGGCGGTAGCCGCGCTTCCTGGGATGCCAAGAGTAAGAAGGGGTACCATGGCACCGCCTACCGAGGCTGAATTGGCTGCTTCGGCAGCGCATACTCCTTCGGCATTGCCCTTGCCAAACGTTTCAGGGTGCTTGCTTGTCCTCTTGGCAAGATCATAGGCCAGGAAGGAGGCGATGGCAGATCCAGCGCCAGGGAATATGCCTATTAGTGTACCGAAGACTGAAGACTGCAGTGTTACCCTCCTGTGATCCCAGTATTCCCGGAGGGTTGGCCACACATCCTTACGGCTTTCAGCATCTCCTACATCAATGCTCTTGATGGCTCCCTCCTCGAGCTTCGTGAATACCTCGCTGAGGGCAAATAGGCCGATCAGGGCGGGGATGATGTCAAAGCCATCAAAAAGGGCAGTTACACCAAAGGTATAGCGTTTTACACTGGATATCGGATCGATGCCGATGGTATTTATCAGCAGTCCTATCAGGGCGGCGACAAAGGCCTTTGCCCAATTTTTACCTCCCAGGGAGGCTACCGTCGTCAAACCAAACAAGGCCAGAGCGAAATACTCTGCAGGATGCATTTTTACTGCAATCTTTGCCAATGGCTGGGCAAATAGAATCAGTATGACGATTCCTACAAATCCGCCTACAACGGATGAAACAAGGGAATGACCAAGTCCGATTCCGGCTTTGCCTTGCTGGGTAAGTGGATACCCGTCAAAAGCCGTAGCCACCGCTGATGGAGTTCCTGGCGTGTTTATCGTTATAGCAGTGATGGACCCTCCGTAATTGGAGGCAAGATAGACCGCTGTAAGCATGACCAAGCCTATCAGTGGATCAAGACGGAAGGTGAAAGGCAGCAGTAGTGCAACGCCCATAGAAGGGGAAAGTCCCGGCATGGCTCCGACGAGTATGCCCATGAAGACGCCAATGGCTACAGCGATCAAGGGGCCAACAGCAAAGACGTTGCCGAATCCTTCGAGCATGTGTCCTAGTAATTCCATGAGATTCGCTCCTTAAGCAGGAAAGGCTCAGCCAAAAAATGCGGTGATCAATAAACCTTGCGGTAGTGGTACATAGAGTACACGGTAAAATATCAGATATGAGAAGACCATCCATCCTCCACTGATGGCAAGGATTACGAAACGCCGTTTGTAATGAAGCAGAGTCATGGTCACAGCGATGAAAAACAGGCTGGCTAGGAAATAGCCAATCAATACCATAAGGACTATGTAACCTATGGTAGCGAAAATGAACTTGAATGGCAGTATAAGGTCACCGGCGACTTCGTCTGGATCCTCGGTCTTTCGCAGGATCTTGACAACAAGATATATAAGACAAGAGTAGATACCGACTATCCATAGCCGGGGAACGACCGCAGCGGAGACTTCTCCCCTGACAGGAAACCAGATTGTCAGTGCAAGAAAAACGGCAGAAACAAGCATCAAGACCAGGATGACGGTACCTTGGCCTAGATACTCCTTGCCGATGGGTTTCTTCATTAAAAGTCGACCTGTGAATACCACTACCAACAGGCCTGCGCATAGTGCCCAAAACCCCGGTGTGCTGTTTAGAAAAATTCCCAATTGCTTGTTGGGCATGGTTGGGTACTCCTTGGATTCAAGAAGAGCGTGGGACCCGATTGGATCCCGCGCTTCTCATCATTTGTTGAAGTAGGCCTTGAAATCCTTGATTTCGGATTCGATTATAGTGTTGAACTTGTCTTTCTTTATGTGGACGACTTCCATACCATCCTTCTCGTTGAACTGCTTCCAGTCCGGATCAGCGGTCAGCTTGGCAAACAAGTCATCATACCAAGCCACCACATTGGCAGGGGTTCCTGCCTTGACTGCAAAGCCCCGCCAGAATGATTCGGCATCCAGACCATGTACGCCAAGTTCTTTGAGGGTGGGGACATCAGGGAACTGTGCAAAACGTTTCTCTGCAGAAATTGCCGCCATCATGAGGTCGGGCTTTCCGCGTACATCGACAGGATTTCCAACGTAAACCTGGGCCTGCTGGCCTATGACTGCCGCCATGGCCTGACCGCCAGCATCGTAGGGGACATACTTGCCGGAAATGCCGGTTTTGTCCCAGAATTTGTAGGTCATTACTTCATCCACTCCAGGGGGGGTTACCCAGATCTGCTGGCCGGCTCTGGCTTTGGCATCGGCAATAATGTCCTGGATGGTCCTTATCTTGGAATTGGCGTTGGTGATGATGGCTTCCGCATCGTTGATGAGGAAGGCTATCCAATCAAGCGACATGGGTGCCACATCAAACTCATCCTTGACATGGTTTGCAATCAGTGTCTTGGTAACAGCCATAAGGTTGTAACCGTCTGCGGGCTGGGATACAACGTATTCCCAACCTACCAAGCCGCCTGCTCCTGCCTTGTTTTCTACCACAAAGGTGGCGTTGGTATACTTGGCTGCTATCTCGACGAACTTCCTGGCAGTGATGTCAAGCTGGCCGCCGGCGCCTGCGTATACAACCACACGGATCGGTTTTTCAGGGAACGACGCTGCCGCTGCATCCTGCTGGCCTTCCGCAAAGAGGCAGAAGGTCAGTGCGACCATCAGTACCGTAAAAAGAAACTTTTTCATGGACTCCTCCTAAAGATGCTTACATCATTCCGACGACGCGCTTGGCAGCGCGAAGATAGTTGGTATTGGGCATATCAGCAATGGCAAGACCTTCGACAACCTCTTTCATCCCCGCATAATTCTCACTCTCGGCACAAGCTGTTTCGATAAGTGCCCCGTTGAGCCACACCTGCGCGAATTCACAGATGATACCATCGATTGTGAATCCGTAGCGCATTTTTTCTACGGTTACTGGTGCAAGTTCTGGATGCTTCCGTGCCATCTCTATGAATGTATCAATCTCGTAGCTTTCAGCATCAAGCTTCATTTGGACCTTGAGATGGGATAGGATGGTTGTCAGGTCGGCCTTGTTTACCGGAAACTGGAACTTGCCTCGGGGCTGGAAAATCTCGTAGCCTTCTGGGGTTTCTCCAACCTTTGTCTTAATGTCAAGCAAGCCATCCCTGACCTTGACATTGACTTCATTGGTATGGACTGAAAGGAAATAGGTCTCCTGAGGCATTTTTCTTGCCTTCTGGAGTACTGTTTTACCATTCCAGATTTTCTCCTGCACCAGGGCAATAATTCCATGTCCGAAGACCCGGAATTCTGCACGGGGTACAATTTTTGCGGCTTCCTCAGCGGAAGTAGCAACATTCTTACCAAAAACGTCTGCCATTCATTTCCTCCTTGATGAAGGACACAATCCCTCATTCTTCCGTTAAAAATAACATGACACCCGGTAAGACACTAATCAAAAATCTTGATCAAGGGATAACTACCTTTTATATTCGGTTTGGGCTTTGATGGCTTGGATCACGGCAGTTGGCTTGGTCTATGTTTCAGGATCCTCAAGCATGGAAATATTCCCGGATGAAGGTAACCAGTTCCTTTATCGCTGGATTTGATTCTTTTTCCTGTGGGTATGACAGATACACCTTGCGTGAAAGCATGAGCCCATGTATGGGTATGGCCTTCAGCCAGCCAACCCTGGACTCGGCTTTTACCACCGATTCGCACATAATCGATACACCAAGATGGTTTGCGACCATCCTCTTTATTGCCTCGGAGTTCGCGATCTCAAATGCCAGCTTGGTTTGTACATTCAGTTGTTTCAGTCGCTCGTCTACGGAGGTCCGGGTCAGGATTCGCTGAGGTGGCAGTATCAAGGATTCTCCCATCAGCTGATCGGCCTCAATGGTCTCCTGACAGGCAAGGGGATGGTTGTTTCCAACCACAAGAACCAGTGGGTCTTCGAAAAGTTCGATCTCCATGAATCGGCCAGTGCTCTGGATTGGAACAGAGCGTCCGAAAATCCCCAAGTCTACTTCGCCATCCGCCATCATGCGCTCCAGTTGATAGGCGTTGGCTATGGAAATGGCAACGATATGCTGAGGGTATTTTTCTTTGAATCTGGCAACAAGTTCAGGCACTAGGTGGACACCTGGCATTCCACTGGCCCCTAAATGGACATTGTGGTTTTCTACTGCAGCGACACGTCGAACTGCATTGGCAGAGTCCTCAAAAAGCTTCAGGATTTGCCTGGCTATAGGCAGGAGTTCCTGTCCAGCCTCGGTGAGTTCTATCCGCTTGCCATTCCTGCGGAACAGACGAGCACCATATTCCGTCTCAAGACCGCGGATCTGTGTGCTGATGGCCGGTTGGGTGTAATACAGTTTCTCCGCCGCTTTGCTTATGCTGTGCAATTCCGCCACTGTGCAGAATGCACGGAACTTGATGGTGTCCAAGCTTGCGCCTCGCCCTCGATATCAGTAGATGCACAACCAGGATGCATATCTTATGAATACGTATGTTTATTCTCGTTATCCAGAGAGGCCTCGTCAAGAGAATATGTAAAGGAAAAAGAAACAATGTGGAGTTGGGATCATTGTGGAAAAGAAATCAAAAGGATAGTCGTAGCCATGAATCCGACAGCTATCCTTTTGAAAATTACGTATATGACTGCTCAGCCAAGGTTGCCGAAGAAACCATCTATGAGAGGCTGCAGTTTCTTGCGGGAATATGACTGGTTTGCCTGGGCAAACAAAGCAGTGGCCTTGTCAACCGTTGACGCAGCCATGGGAGCAAGCCCAAGGTCGCTACCTGACAGGAAGGACAGCAGTTTGCCACGCAGTGATGCGTCCGGGCAAAATACCACCAGTTCACGGGTAAACTGGGGTTCTGTATAGGCATTCATGGCTATCAGAACATCAAGTTTCCTTGCTTTGGCATATTTGTCCAGAGATGATGACAATTTTGTGTCCTTCACAAGCCAGTCGGCTATGGGTAATAGCACAGATGAGATGCCCACCTGTATTTTACCGACCTTCCATTCTTTGTAGTCCTTGCGCAGAAGGTCGCTTGTATCCAAGGCAGATACATTGAACTTCTCTTTCTGGAGCATGTCGAACAGGCCTTTGCGGTCTGCACCTGTCGATTTCAACAGCTGTTCTACTACCTGCTGATCCTTTGGAGTGGCACGCTTGGCCTCTGGATCCAGATTCACTGTGTCCAGCAATATGGTGCCAAGCAGCAGAGTAGCCGAACCTTGCTCCAGGCGCTGGTTTCCCTTGGCAAGCAGTGCTTCCGCAACAAGAGTTGCTGCCGAACCGACAGGTTCTATGATTCTGGTTGAAGCGCCAGTGAACAATCCTTCATCTTTGTGGTGGTCGATTATCTCTACAACACAGCCGGCAAGCTGCTCCTGGAACGATGCAAGTTTGTTGTGGTCGACGAGTGTAAGCATTAGTCGCCCCTTGGCTTTCAGTGCACCCAGATCCACTTCATCCATGAAAAGCAATAGACCAATATCAATTCCAGCTTCCTTGAAAAGATAGACAGCTTCAGTCCGTAACTTGAAGTCTTCCCGGGGTACGTTGATCACTGGCACGAAGACTGTATCCCCTGCGGTGCCTGCATTCTGTGCATTGAAATAAGCATACATCACCGATGATGCCATGGAATCAAGATCAGCCGCTTCATTGCCCATAACGCATTGGACGTTCTTTGCGGAACCAAGTGCAGCCCGGCTTGATGATAAAAACTGATTGACTTTGGATATTCCTGCTGGTAAAGCCATAGTGTTCCTCCTGATTTTCAGCCTGCTTCTGAGCAGCTTTTTTATACTCCGGTAGCCTACCCAGACTGTCAAGTGAAATGAAGCCCGCAATTGATAAATGTTTTTTACTTGCAATGACAGTTTTTCTTATAACATCTATCCGCAGTGTAGGGATGGCTTTTTTTTGACTTGATTTCTACAATAAATCCATTGGATGAAGTACAGAGTCTCCTCATTGCTTCCGCCTTCTGTTATAGTGCTGCCGTACCTTTTCAGGCGTCTTGGTATTCTGGTTCAAGGACGGGCAGGAACATGGTATCAAGCATTCAAATCAACCACGGCACCATGTTTCCTACCAAGGGACGAATACATCCCGAGGTGGTAGTGGTCATGATATTGCTTCTCTTCTGGCCAGTTGCCATCGTTGCAAGCCAGGAACCATCGGATGCCTTGCCATCACCAGTGTTGAAGGTGGAGTATTATGGCGAGATCGGCTGTGCCCATTGCGATACTTTTGCATCCAAGCAGATGCCGGCTGCGGAGCTTGCAAGCGGGGTAAGGGTAGAGCTTGAGCTGTACGATATACTTTCCACACAAGGTTTCAAGCGCTGCGAAGAACGCCTGGCTGAACTTGGTGATAGCTTCAGGGTGTTTCCAGTGCTGATCCTTGGAGGAAACGCATTTCAGGGCAATACGGCTATCGAGGCCAACTTGCTGGGTGAACTTGAATATTATGCGGTGTATGGCAGCTTCCTGAAAAGGCCACCGCAGGTACCAGGCGCGGGTGCAGGTGGGAATGGTTCCGGTAGTACCATGGGTGCCATGAACTGGGCTGTGATCCCTATATTCCTGGCTGGTCTTGTGGATGGAGTAAATCCCTGCGCCTTCACAACCTTGCTTTTCTTCATGTCTTACCTGGGCTTGAGGGGTGGAAGCAGGAGGCGCATGGCCTTCGCGGGCCTGACTTTTGCAGCCGGAGTTTTCCTGGCGTATTTCATGCTCGGCCTGGGTCTTGTGAATACCCTCAGGATGGGCAACCGGCTGGCTGGACTGCGCCTTGCACTTAAATTGGTGGTGACTGGTCTTACAGCCTTGTTCTGCATTCTTTCAATCCGTGATGTGCACCATCTCATGCATGGGCACAGAACGGGACAGAGCACCGATATAGCTCTCAAATTACCTGAGATCCTGCGTTTGAGAATAGATGCTGCCATCAGGAAGGGTATGAAAAGCAAGGTTTTTTATCTTGGCCTTTTTGGTACTGGCGTAGTTGTATCCATTCTCGAGCTAGCCTGTACGGGACAGGTTTATTTCCCGGCCATATCGTTCATGGTGCAATCCGATGCGAGCTGGCTCGGCATTGGAAGTCTGGTTCTCTATAATTTTGCGTTCATAACACCTCTTCTGGTGATATTGGTACTCGTGCTTCTCGGTTTGCGGCAGGAAGCCTTGAGGAACTATTTCGTGAAGCATCTGGTTTTTACAAAACTTGCCTTGGCAGCCGTGTTTGCCTTGCTTGCTTTTTCTGTTTGGCAAGTGTAACAGTATTCGAGTTTTTGGAATTATTTTTTGACAATCCTGAGCTGATTGTCAATTTTTTTCAATGGTTCTATGCAAAGGAACTAGACAAACTTCATGAGCACATCTATTATCAGTCAGCTATTGTATAGACTTGTTTCTATTTTCAGGAGGAACGAATGAAGAAGTTACTCATGGCTATCCTGGTTCTCGCCGTTGCAGGCTCCGTGGCCTTTGCCGCTGGTGGCAAGGAATCGGGAACAATCAAGATCGGTGTTGCAGGCGCCCACACCGGTGACCTTGCTTCTTACGGCCTTCCGTCGGTAAACGCCGCCAGACTGGTTGTGGAAGAAGTCAATGCGAAGGGCGGCATAAACGGTGCCAAGATCGAGTTATTTGTCGAAGATGATCAGTGCAAACCCGAGGTTGCCACCAACACGGCCGCAAAACTGGTAAGCAACAATGTGATGGCTGTTATCGGACATATCTGCTCAGGCGCCACCAAGTCAGCCTTGGGCATCTACAACGATTCAAAAATCATCACCATTTCTCCTTCTGCCACCAACCCCCCTCTTACTCAGAGCGGCGAATACCCCAACTTCTTCCGCACCATCGCACCAGACGATGCTCAGGCTCTCCTGGCCACAACCTTCATCAAGGATACGCTCAAGCTCAAGAAGCTTGCCATTCTTCATGACAAGGGTGACTATGGCAAGGGCTTTGCTGATCTGGTTAAAGAGTACTCCGAGAAGGCCGGTATCCAGGTTCTGCTGTTTGAAGGCGTCAATCCCGGTGCTCCCGACTACTCCGCTGTGGTCAACAAGATCGGTAATGCCGGCGTAGACGGCGTGGTATGGGGCGGCTATCACCCCGAGGCTTCCAAGCTCGTCCAGCAGATGAAAGACAAGGGCATGAATCTTCCCTTCATCTCTGATGACGGCGTGAAGGACAATACCTTCATTGAAGTAGCCGGCAAGTATGCTGATGGCGTTTATGCCACCGGTCCTACCGACACCAGTACCAACCCGATGGCCATCAAGGCCAATGCGGATCACAAGGCCAAGTTCGGTGACGAACCCGGAGCCTTCTTCCTCAATGCCTATGCGGCCACCCAGGCCATCGTCAATGCCATCCAGAAAGCCGGCAGCACTGATTTCGCCGCGGTTACCAAGGCCCTCAGGTCAGAGTATGTCGAGACTGCTCTGGGCAAGATCAGCTTTGATGCCAAGGGCGATGTAATTGGCTTCGGATTCTCCGTTTACCAGGTTCAGAACGGAAAGTATGTCGAGCTGAAGAAGTAAGGCTCAACTAAAGCGTTTATTTGCCGTTCCGGTTGAAAAAACCGGAACGGCTGATTTTTTACTATTGATCCAGACAATGGTTTATGATCTTCTCCGAATGCAATACTAAGGATTCGCACCATGGACTACTTTCTTAAGTTGTTTTTGAGCGGTACAGCTAAAGGCAGTATTTATGCCTTGATCGCCCTCGGGTATACAATGGTCTACGGCATAGTACAGCTCATCAATTTTGCCCACGGCGAAGTATATATGATAGGTGGCTTTACTGCCTTGATAATGGGGGGCTACCTGTCTGCCATGGGACTGCCCATACCTCTCGTATTGCTACTCTCTATCGTGGCTGCGGTTGTCTATTCTTCCGCTTTCGGGTTTACCATAGAGCGCTTGGCTTACAGGCCGCTACGGAACAAGCCCAGGCTTTCTGCGCTCATAAGCGCGATAGGCATTTCAATGATCCTGCAGAATTTTGTTCTGCTGGCCCAAACTGAAAAATATCTGTCCTTCCCGTCGTATCTGCCGGAACTTCCGTTCCTGCTGCCGGTACGGGAATACATAAATTCGACCCAGTTGATCATCCTTGTAACCACTTCAATCATCATGGTTGGCCTGACCATCCTGATCAAGTTTACCCGGATGGGAAAAGCCATGCGTGCCACGGCCCAGGACAAGCACATGGCCCAGCTGGTAGGTGTGAACATTAACCAGGTCATTTCAGTTACCTTTGTGATAGGCTCGGCTCTTGCTGCCATAGGTGGTGTGCTGATCTGTTCATACATGGGACAGATAAACTATTACATAGGCTTTGTTGCCGGCATCAAGGCCTTTGTTGCCGCCGTTCTTGGTGGCATAGGCAGCATCCCCGGTGCTGTGCTGGGTAGTTTCATCTTGGGATGGACGGAGACTCTTGGCACCGGGTACATTTCCAGCGATTACGAGGATGCCTTTGCCTTCATCATCCTTATTTTGATCCTGATTCTGAAACCCGACGGGATTCTGGGCAAAAACCAGAAGCAGAAGGTGTGATGATATGACCCGGAATAAACTTATGGCCGAATTGATGGCCGCGCTGCTTACATCAATCGGGTTCTGTATGCTGCTTTTCCCCTTGATGGTCATGAAGGTAGGTGTTGCCAGCGGCGTAGCGACGGTTCAATTCCGCTGGGCCATGTTGCCGGTCATACTGATCGGATCCTTTGTACTTTCGTTTGCCTGGCGGCAAGCCCTTGAATGGAATGACCGCAGGGGCGACAAGGAGCCAGTAAAGACTCCCTTGTCATCCTTGACTGCCGGTATAAGGAAATCTCTGCAGAATACGGTAATCCGCAGATCCGCGATTGGCGTATTGCTGGCCCTGGTCATCGTGTATCCACACGCGCTGGGTATGTACCACACAAACATCATGATAACCGCGCTTATCTACGTCATTTTGGCCTTGGGCCTCAACATTGTCGTAGGTCTGGGTGGCCTCTTGAACCTGGGTTATGCAGCCTTCTTTGCGGTAGGTGCCTATACCTATGGCCTTCTCTGGAGATATGCCGGACCCAGTTTTGTCGAAGCCGGCATAAACACCGGTTGGCTGTTCTGGATAGCCCTTCCTACCGCCGGTATAATTGCTGTTATCTTCGGTATCCTGCTGAGTCTGCCTGTATTGCGCCTAAGGGGGGACTACCTGGCCATCATAACCCTGGCCTTCGGCGAGATAGTGCGGATGGTGCTGCAGAACTCGGGTGATGTAACC
>Ga0156623_1101_pt1 | contig 11755 bp, 14 predicted proteins | sample RifOxyC1_FD_110697 | JGI IMG/M metagenome (GOLD analysis project Ga0156623, IMG submission 110697) | Spirochaetes bacterium RIFOXYC1_FULL_54_7
TAGTAGGTGAAGCCCTGATTGGAATAATCATAGGCTTCTTCCTGTCCACTGTCTTTGCTGCCTTTACAACAGCTGGCCAGGAAGAAGCCTATGATTATTCCAATCAGGGCTTCACCTACTATGGCTCCGAAATACCCTATGGCATCACCTGGCATGGGATAACCTGCTTCGAGAACCCAGGGGTATACGGCCACGGCTGCAAAGCCAGCAAGACCAATTTTGGCTATTTGCGGGCTGCCTTCCCCTGACAGGAGAGGGGCTGTCTCGATCATGGCCAGAACCCGTACAGCGATGAGGAACAGGAGGTCGGCGTTGGCAACCATTTCGTTCAGCACACGATCCCCCGATCCATTATCCCGCCATTCCCGGAATCAGGGAGAACAAGTCTTTGGTATACTCACCCAAGGTTGCAAACATCCAACCCGCAAGCAGAGCCAGAGCCAGCATTATGGCAGCGATCTTGGGCACAAAGGTCAGGGTCTGTTCCTGGATGCTCGTTGTAGCCTGCAGAATGGCGATGACCAGACCTACTACCAGAGCAATGATAAGGATAGGCCCTGCCAGAATGAGTATCTGGAATATGGCAGAAGCCATGATGCCCGAAACATCACCTATGCTCATGGCATATTCCTGAGGAAGGACTCTACCAGCTGTCTGGTCATAAGGTTCCAGCCATCAACCAAAACGAAAAGGATAAGCTTGAAAGGAGTGGAAATCATGACCGGCGGCAACATGATCATACCCATGGACATGAGAATCGAGGCAACCACCATATCGATGATGATGAAGGGTATGAAAAGCAATATACCTATCTTGAATGCTATAGTCAGTTCATTGAGTATGAAGGATGGAATGAGTATGTAGGTTGGCACATCTGCCAGGGTCTCAGGTTTTGGCAGACCGCGCATGGTCATGAAAAGACGGATGTTCTCCGGGTTCGAACGCATCTGGGAGTACATGAAGAGCCTCAATGGCCGCTCCGCGGCCTCGTAGGCTTCCTGTATGCTTATCTCGCCTTCCGACATGGGACGCAGGGAATTGTCGTAGATCTCGTTAAAGGTTGGCCACATTATGAATATGGTAAGAAAAAAGGCTATGCCTAGAAGTACCTGATTGGGTGGCACCTGCTGCAGGGACAAAGCCCGCTTAACGAAATCCAGGACTATGGAAACCCGCAGGAAACTGGTCATCAGTATGATTATGCTCGGAGCCAGGGACAAGACCGTAAGGATCAGAAGAAGCTGAAGGCTGAAGGCCACATCCTGGCCAGTCTCGGGTTGACGTACTGAAATGTCCAGGAAGGGTATGACAGGGAGATTCTGCGGGGTGGCACTCGTTGCCGATACGGCGCCACCAGGGAAATTACCAGCACCTTGTCGGGCATTGGGAATCGGGATATTCCGGGCACTATCGGCTGGAGAAGGGAAAAGATCGGTGGCCTGGGCATACATTGCAGTGGAGAGGAGAGAAAAAAGCAATAACAGCAACAATTTTCGCATTTTCCCTCCCGGGAGCCTGAAGCCGACCAGCGCCACTCAGCCAGAGTGGTCAAGGGTATCACATCTTTTTAAGTCGATCCCGCTGCTTGACCAGAAAATCAACACTGCCCGAAACCCCACCACCCGTTCTAGAGCCTTTGGTGAGTAAACGCTTGAGGGATGCAACAAAGTCTTCCCGGGCGATTCCAGGCGAAGCGGCCACCCTTAGGGTCAAGGCATCGATCAATTCCCTGTCTTCTATCTCCGAAACCACTGAAACAGCCGCATCGGCCGAAGCGAGCAACCAGGCCCGTTCGCCAACCGAGACTACATGAAGTGTTTTACCCGCAGCCAGGGGCGAACTTGCGAGAACCTTGATGTAGACGTCTTCTTCGTTACGCGGTCTGGAGGATCGTTTGATCAAAGCATAAAGCCCGTAGATTGCAGCAATCACGAAGGCCAGAACAATGATCATGCGCAGGATATAAGGGAATAGCGATGTAGAAGGAGCCTGGATTTCCTCCTCAGCGGCTTCAGCCAGCACAAGCGTTGTTTCATCTATGGGGAGCAGCGGCTGATTGTCTACCGGATCCGCTTGCTGGGCACCAAGCCCTGAAAACGCAAAAAGGCAGAACACCACCGCATATAGAAAGCGTGTGAGCTTATTCAATTTCCCCTCCGGGGAACATTGTACCCCAGAGCTTACGAAATGGCAACAAGTCTATAGTGAATAAAGAATAGGAAGCATCAGGCAGGCGCAGGAAACGTTGCGGATCAGCTCATTTCGGCCATGCGTTCCATTGGAGATACTATCTCGGTAACACGGACACCGAAGTTTTCATCAATCACCACCACCTCGCCTTTGGCGATCAATTTATGATTGACCAGAATGTCCACAGGCTCACCTGCAAGTTTGTCGAGTTCGATGATGGTTCCTTCACCTATACCAAGAATATCCTTGATCAGTTTCTTGGTACGGCCGAGCTCTACAGTGAGCTCCATATAGACATCCATGATCAGACCAATGTTGCCACTCTCAGAGGAGTGCTGGCTCATACCAAGATTGGCGAATTGCACTGGCTGTACATTTGGCTGCGACATCCCTATGACTGGCGACTGATATGGCATGCCTTGTCCCATTCCCATCATCTGCTGGGGATAGCCCATTTGTTGCTGACCGGAACCCATATTCTGCATGCCCCCCATGGGTGGAAAATTACCGCCCATATTCATGGAACCACCCATGGAACCCTGATTTCCTTGCTGCTGCATACCCATGCCCGCCTGGGACTGCCCTCCCGAAGCTGCGACTATGTCTTTGACAAAAGTCTGGGAGTATATTTCCCACATTTTGTAAGGCGATCCGTCAAGATTGAAGGAATATGAAACCCGTACGAAATTCCCGGCCGGGAACCGTGCTATGGCCTTTGGACCGAAAGCCCCATCGGCAACGGAAGATTGTATGGAACGGTTTCCCGTCCGTTCAGTGAAGGTATTGATCGCCGAACCTGTCATGCTTGAAACACTTTCCGAAACGACAGAAATGGCCATATCATCCAATTCCGAAAGGGATTCATCCTGGTTGCTCAGAGCAGCGATGCGTATGGAAACATCCTGGGGCAACAGGAACAAGTGGTCGCCAGGTATCCCTCCGGTCATGTCCACCTTGATAGCAAGAACTTCCTCCGGCATTGACGGCAACATCCCGTCACGGTCGGTTTCGTCCACCTGGGGTGGAGAGAAGCTTACATCCTTGCCAGTCATCATGGACAGGGTCTGACCGTGGGTATCACCGAGCTCTTCCATCATGGCCTTGAAAGCCTTCAGCTCGTTGGGCGACAAGCCACCACCGCCACCTTGACGAGGCGACGGAGCACTGGCGCTACCCATACTTGGATCCAGTCCAGCAAGCAGGGAATCAATCTCGTCTTGTGAGAGTGCGCCGTCACTCATAACTATCCTCACCTTCCACAGCCAGTTCTTCGTATTCTTCCTGGCCCATTTCTTCCAGTTTCTTGGTAATCTGCACGGCCATTTTCCTGCCTATGACACCCGGCCGGCAGAGGAACTTCTTCTTGTTGCCTACATTGAGCACCATGGGATCATCCACCTTCACGTTGTAGAGGCGGATTATGTCATTGACCATGAGATTAAGGACATCCCTGACGGTAACCTGTATGCGTCCGATTTCGGCAATCACCGGTACGTCGATGGTGGATAGCTTTTCCTTCAGGATATTCAGATTCTCGGTTGTGGCACCACGCCGAACCGATGAATACCAGTACTGTGCCGAGAGCTTTGAAATAATGGGCTCGATGGTAAGATAAGGGATGCAGAGGTTCATCATTCCTTCGACATCACCGATCTTGGTCTCCAGGGTGACCAGTACCACCATTTCGGTAGGAGGTACTATTTGGGCAAACTGGGGATTGACCTCAATTTGAGACAACCGTGGCCTTAGGTCGATGACCTGTGTCCAGGCCTCCCGGAGGTTGCCAAGGATCTTGACTATGATGCCTTCCATGACCGAATGCTCGATATCCGTAAGCTCACGGGTCAGCTTGGAGCCTTCCCCCGCGCCACCAAACAGACGGTCTATTATGGTGAAAGTCACTGCAGGATCTATTTCAAGAATGATCTGACCTTTAAGGGGATCCATGCTGACCACAGCCAAGGTGGTGGTGGCTGGAATGGATCTGATAAATTCTTCGTAGGTAAGCTGGTCAACAGAGGCTACGTGCACATTGACCAGGATCCGCAAGGACGCCGACAGACTGGTGGTGGTCAGACGTGCAAACGTCTCGTGCATGTTCTGCACCGTTCGCATCTGTTCCTTGGAGAACTTGTCAGGCCGGCGGAAGTCATAGATCTTGATCTTACGCGAGTCAGTGGAGGACTGGACAGTCTCCAGGGAGGTATCCCCTGCGTTTATGGCGGTGAGGAGCTGATCTATTTCGTCCTGGGACAGGACTTCGGTCATAATGGTTCTCCGCCCGGTATCCTGCAGGCCGCTATCTGATTGTGCAACCGGCCTTTACTGGTCAATAATGGCATACAAACGAGCTTTCCGCAACGGTTTACGAAAAAGCCGACCCCGGTTTCTACATCTGGTTACGCTTGAAATCCTGGAAATAAACATCCTTGATAGCCGGTTTGGTAAGCATCCGGTTTAGGGTTTCGCGTAGTTCTTCCTTGAGGATTGCCTCTTGTTCAGGCATCAATTGGGCAATGCGCTTTGTGCTGAAGAAGTTACGCAATGCATCCTGTAGCTGATACCGCCTCGCGGTAAGTTCGGTCTGGATGGTCTTGTCCGCTTCATCATACGCCAGATTGACCTTGACAATGATGGACCAAGGTTCACGGTCAGTGGTATTGGTACTGATCTGGTCAATATTGGTATATGTGGCATAGATCGGCGTAGCCCGCTGGAAGTCCTCTGATGTAGGAATTGCTGTCAGGGGCTTGGTCTGCGCATTGAGGATGCTGACCGTCACCACCACGATGACCACTATGAAGATAACCGCGCCGAGGCCGATAGCTATCCATTTAAGCAGGCCAAGTATGGCCTTGGCTCCGCCTCTGCCTTTCTTCGGCTTGTCTACTGGCTCGGTGGCTTCATTGAAATCCGGCCCGCCATCATTGAAATCTCCCATACCAGCACCCTCCCTATGGCCTACAGGTGGCCCTCGTCCAGAATTATCACATCTACGCGCCGGTTGTACGCCCGCCCTTCGGGGGTGGCATTATCGGCGATGGGAACAGTATCGGCGTAGCCAGCCACCTGAAATCGGCTTTCCGGTGCTCCGAAGTCGGTCAGGAAATGGAGTACTGTAAGCGACCTGGCAGAAGATAGCTCCCAATTTGAAAACCATTGGCCTCCGGGATCGGTTGCAGTCCTGTCAGTATGTCCCTCGATCCGGAAGGTTCGTCCTTCAAGCTCCGGAGACTTGAGTAGTTCAGCCAGGCGCACCAACATTCCCCTGGTTTCCTCGATATTGATATCCGCACTGGCAGGCCTGAAAAACGCATCCGAAGCCAGGGAGATGACCAGGCCCTTCTCGTCTGAGGTTATCCTGACCTTATTGGATTTTATCTCTGGCTGGAACAGGGAAACGGCCTTTGTCTTGGCAGTGGCAAGCAGCTTGCCTTTTTCCATGGACGGCAGTGTGGAGATACTATTGCCGAGTTCGGCCAGACGGCCCGCTGACAGGGTATTGCCGCCTGTGGTCGCACCCATGCCAATATTGTTCAGGCTGGAGATGAGCTGACTGTACTGGGTGACATCGACTTCGGTGATCTCGAACAAGGCAACGAAAAACACAAGCAACAGGGTGATCATATCGCCATAGGTTACGATCCACTCCGCGAGACCGCCTAATTCCTGCTTTTTCTTGGCTCTTCTTGCCATAATGATTCGGCCTTATGCTGCCGGATGAAGCTCTTCTAGCTTCTTCTGGCTTTCAGGGGATAGGTATGATGCAAGCTTCATCTGGAGGATATGGGGGTTGTCCCCCTGCTGTATGGAAAGAACCCCTTCGAGCACCATCTCCCACACCTTGGTTTCCGCGGCATCCTGGGAAGCCAGTTTTCCCATCAGAGGCATGATCAGGAAGTTGGCCATCATGGCACCATAGTATGTGGTGATGAGGGCCACAGCCATATTCGGCCCGATCCGGCTCTTGTCTTCCAGGTTCTTCATCATGGCTATGAGACCCTGAACGGTACCAAGCATGCCCATGCCTGGTGCCAGTTTGGCCCATTGATCGAGCATCTTCAGCCAGCGTCCATGGCGGTCGTTCATCTGGTTCAGCTCTGTCTCCAGAATGGTCCTGATGACTTCAGGATCCACCGAGTCTACGACCATTCGAAGCCCACGTTTCATGAAATCGCTGTCAACACCCTCTATCTCCTCTTCAAGGGAGAGGATGCCTTCTCGCCTGGCCCGTTCGGACAGTGAAAGCAAGGTCTCTGCGACTTTCATCTCACCAAAATCCGGAACTTTGAAAGTCTTCCCGAGGATCTTGAAGATGGCAATCATTTCCTTGATGCTGTAGTTCATCATGAGGGCAAAAAAAGATCCACCTATGGTCATCAGGGCGGATGCGGGATCGAGGTAGGTAAATACATCACCACCGGAAGCATACATCGACAGGATGATACAAGAGAATCCGGCGACAAGTCCGATAAAGGTAGCTAAATCCATGCAGACTACTCCTCGTTCTTGAACGCGCCGATCAGACGGCGATATTCCAGGATCCTGTCCTGTACTTCCGCAACACTTTCGCGTACCAGGATATGTTTGCCAGATAGCATCACTATGCTGGTATCCGGCGTTTTTTCAATATACTCTATCTGATGTGGATTGAGCCAGAAGATGGTACCCGACAACCTGCTTAATTCAATCATCGGCTACCGTCCTTTCATCCTTACCGCTTGAGGGTCAGGAGTTCCTGTAAAAGCTGGTCCGAGGTCTGGATCGTCTTTGAGTTGGCCTGGAAGCCACGCTGGGTTACTATCATATCCGTGAACTGCTCGGCCAGGTCAACGTTGGACATCTCCAGCGTCCCTGCCAGTATCTTGCCCTTGCCTGCTATGCCCGAGGGTCCTATGTTGGCCATGCCCGAGTTGTTGGACGCCATGAAATTGGTTTCACCGGCTTTTTCTAGTCCGTTCGGATTGGTGAAAGTTGCCAGAGCCAACTGGCCTATCAGGCGGCTCGAACCATTGGAGTACACTGCAGTGATGGATCCTGACTGGTCGATCTTGAAGTTCTCCATGTAGCCCATGCCATAGCCGTCCTGCTCGAAGACCTTGGTGCTGGATGACTCGGCGAACTGGGTGATCGTATTCCTGACACTGCCGACCGTACCCATGTTCAGGGCAAGGGTCTGGCGAACGGGCGCTCCGTCTTCCCCCGGGGTAGATCCGGCAACGTCAAAGGCAATATTCATAGCCAGCAAGCCTTCAGTGGCCGATACATTGCCCTGACCATCGACTATCTGGCGGAGTACACCAAGATTGTCAAACTCGACAATGAAGGTGTTGCCTTCAAGGCCATCGGGTGCAAGACCTACCGCGGCGTTGGTTCCAGCCTCGGATTCAGGATCTACCGCGACTGTAGCCTGCCACTGGTTGTTCTGGCCGGGCACTTTGGTAAATTCGACACGAAGGATATGTTCATCTCCAAAGGCATCGTAGACTTTCTCCTCCACCTGCCAGGTGGACTGCCTGATGGTCTCTGCGGGAGCACCCTCGGGAATCTCGGGCAGACGCTTGTCAAGGTTGCAGGCCAGGTATACCTGCTCGGTAGCCCGGGCTGGATCCTTTGCCCCTATTGGAATGACAAGGTTGTCCAGAGCGCCGGAGGTATTCAGGACTTCCACCCCGTTTATAACCTGGGCATTCCAGCCTTGTACGCGGAATCCATTGCCGGGATTCACGAGCATACCCGTGCTGTCCAGACCAAAGGCACCAGCCCTGGTGAACAGTGTGGCATCACCTTTTTTCTGTACAAAGAAGCCATTGCCCTGCACTGCTACATCAGTCATGACACCGGTGGTCTGCAGCGAACCCTGGGTGTGGATGGTATCCACGCTGGCGATGCTCATGCCAAGACCGATTTCCTTGGGGTTCACACCACCGACTTCCTCATTGGGCTTGGCCGCGCCGGACATCTGTTGGTACAGGAGGTCCTGGAAATTGACACGCCCTTTTTTGAAACCCGTTGTGTTGACATTGGCTATGTTGTTGCCCAGCACGTCCATGCGAACCTGGTGGTTCTGCAGGCCGGCGACGCCGGAATACAATGATCGCATCATGACGGCGCCTCCTTATTCTTCCAAGACTTTACCGACCTGCGCGAGGTCGTAGAATGAACCATTCACCATGACGAGGGGAAAATCACCCCGTACTATCTGTGAAACCTTACCATTGATCGCAGTCTCGCCATCCAGTATTTCTACAGTTCGTCCCAGCAGGGCCTGGGCTTCGCTGGAATTGAGGATACCCGATAGCTTGCTGAAGTTCTGGGACATGTTGGTGATCTGCTCAAGGGACGAGAACTGGGCCATCTGGGCTATGAATTCGCGGTCCTGCATGGGATTGGTTGGATCCTGGTGCTGCAACTGGGTTACGAGAATCTTCAGAAAGTCATCCTTGTCCAGTTCCGCTTTTGGCGCCTTCCCGCCCCCAAGCGCCTTGTTGAAGGCATCTACCTGGAATTGCGTGCGGAGCGTCTCCGTCGGGTTCATCGTCAGAGCTATATCCATGGAACCATCCCCTTTCCTACACTACCAGATCAATCACGCCGTAGCGCCCATAGGCTGCATCAGCTGCGGGAACCGCATCTCCCAGTTCCCCAGCCTTGCGGGCCAAGTACAGGTTGTTGCCTTCCTCATCCTCATCATTGCCGGAATTATCCCTGCCTGCATCACCAGTTCCAGCCCGGCCGTCCCTGACTTCCACTTCTATGGATGTCGTCTCGAAACCGCTGGATGCAAAGGCATCCCGCAGGGAATCGAGGGATGAGCGGAAGGCCTCGCCGGCCAGATCCGATTCAACAATGATTCGGGCGCTTATTTGTTTGTCGGCCATTTTAAGTTCTATCTTGACGCCACCGAGGGATTCGGGTTCCAACCGTAGCCGGATGAGCCCTGCATCGCCATCCTTCAGGACAATCTGGGCAGATCTGACAATGTCCATGGAGCCGCCGTCCCGAAGCCTTGCAGCCAGATTTTCAGCAAAACTGGCCGGTGTCTTGTCACTGTTTTCGGCTCCAGTTCCCTTGGTTACCTCGTTGAAGCCACCAGCTGGCTGGTCGTTGCCTATTTGGCGACCCGCTGCATCGGTGCCAGACAAACCACTGCGGTTCAGTTCAAGTGATTCGGATCCATTCGGCTTCCCTGCCGATTTACCCTCGAGCTGGTTATTTGAATCGGTTTTTGCAGCCGAAGCCTTGAGGCGCATATCCACCACAGAGTACCGTGAAGGCTGGCGTCCGGAGGCCTTGGCTTCGTCAACAGGGGAAGCAGAACCTTCCTTGTCACGGAGGCTAGCCTGGCTCTGGTTGCGATTCGCTGCAGAAACATTCGTGACACCATTCAAGCCAACCGAGGAAGCGATCTGTATACCATCAAGCTTTCCTGCTGCCCCCCACCTATTGTGCTTGGCCATGACTTCAGTAAAACCATCTACGGACCGCCCGGGGCCTGCTTCCAGTTTCCTGTCACCCGGACTTGCGGGTTTCCCCTGGTCCAATGGCACAAGGCTCCGATCTTCTGCGCCATCCTGTGCTCCCTGACCTCTGCCAGAAGAAAAGCCAGAGGTGGCATCACCGGTTTTAATCGCTGTGGTTCTTTTTGCCCCGGCTTTGGCATCCTCAGCCTGCGCGGCAGTTGCCGTGTCACCAGGAATGAACGAGAGGGATGTGGCCTTCTTGGTAGCCAGATCTGAACCGATAACTCCTGGATGGGTTTGCTTTCCTGCCATTTGAAACATAGCAGGTGATGCGTTCATGACAAGCTGCCCGGTATCCTGTCGGAAGCCACCCTCGCCGACTTCAGTTTCATTTTCTATTGTTCTGGCAGATCCGGAAAAGGACTTCCACCTGGAAAGCTGAACAGACTTTGATCCGGAGCCTGATTCAAGAGCATCAATATCCGCTTCATCCCCCTGTTTCATGGCATTCCTGAGGCTGGCTAGAAGCTTCATGAAGGGATGTCCGGAATTATCGACCTCACCAGTGCCAGCCCCCCTCACAGGAAGGGGATCCCTGACCTCTGTAGCCTGACCTGACGCTTGTAACGCCTGCATCGACGACGAACTCCTTTCGCGTCGAGCGGGCCCAGGCGGCTCAGTCCAGGGATGTAGGCTTGGCGCCCATCTTTCTTTGAATACCCGCGGATCGCTCCGCAGGCAACAATGAAAGCCAGAACGCCACAACCGACGCTTCGCCGGAACTGGCCGCGAGCTCTTCCACCGCCCGGAGGATATCTATGACCGTCTGGTCGTCCATGGCGACGAGGATTTTAACCGCGTCGGCCGGAGGCATACCGGTCAGATATCGGGCGTTCTGCTCGACGTTCGCCTTTCTATTGTCGTACCGTTGTAAGCTCTGGTTGAATGAATTCTCGCGTTCAGTCAGCATCCTGGCCCGTTCTTCCAGTTCCTGGGCCATGGCTTCGAGTTCTGCCCCACGGGCTTCACTGGCCCTCTGCTGTTCCACGAGTTCCTGACGCATTGCTTCTATGGACGCCAACTGTTTGGCTAGCCGTTCGTCTTCAAGCAGGGTCGGAGAATCGGATGGAAGGGCCTCGCCGGTCCGCACAGGCACGCCGGCAAGTTTCAGGGCTGGTGAAAACAGGCTTTTTACATCCAGTACACCGAGATAGTCGAACCAGAACAATCCCCCGATGAGAATTGCGATGATGATCATGAGCATTACCACGATCCTGCCGAGGACGCGTTGCCTTCCGAACGATGCCATGCTTATGATCCTCCCGCAGCGGCAGAGGCAAGCCCGTGGGCACGGGCCATTGCCGCGATGTCATCCATCGATTTTGTTTCATCCCGCGCGGCGGCTTTGTAATACCCAGCCTCCTCACGTTCCTTGAGTTTTATTATCAGTTCCTTGCTTTTACTTGCCTCTATGTAGGCAAGTCTGGCCTGCTCCCGCTCGGCTTCAGCCATGACCAGTACCTTCATGAGCCTTTCACGTTCGGCTCCCAGCCTGAGCGCATAATGCTCGCCAGCCAGATAATCCGATAAATTGCCGCCCCTGCGGAAGCGCTCCCGCCCTGCCACCAGGGTCCTGCGGGCATTTTCTTCAAGATCCATTTCCAGGATCGTGCATTTACCCGCCTTTTCGCCCATAACAGCTTTTGCAATGCGTTCACGATATTCACGGAGTTCCAGTATTTTTTCCAGGCCAAATAAAAACCGTTTCATGGAGAGGTCAACCCTGCACCTAGGACCACAGCCATTGAACCATGATCATACGCCCCTATCTCTGCAGAGGGGATGGAGAGACCCGCAATTTCACCGAGTCTCCTGAGGGTTTCCACGGTGGTCGATTGCTCTTCCACAGCCTGTATGAGGAACTCCTCGATGGCCTGCCGCTTTGAAATAGCCTCGTCTATTGCAGGATTGGAGCCTTTTACGTAGGCGCCGATGTTGATCATGTCTTCGGATTCCTCGTAGGTGGCAACAAGCCTGCGAAGTATACCCATGGCCTTCTGGGTTACCGGGCCCGTCACCGCTTGGGACAGTCTTGAAATGGA
>Ga0156623_1038_pt1 | contig 11697 bp, 9 predicted proteins | sample RifOxyC1_FD_110697 | JGI IMG/M metagenome (GOLD analysis project Ga0156623, IMG submission 110697) | Spirochaetes bacterium RIFOXYC1_FULL_54_7
AAGAAGGCCGTCTTCATACTGCCAAACCGCGCGGCCAGGGCATTGGTCAAGGGCACCACGCCCACCACCACGGAGAACAGGCCCAGGTTGGCGCAGATCCTGGCCACCGCGCCAATCTTCTCCCGCTCCTTCTGGTCCTTTGAAAGGGCCGGCAGCATGGACCAGAACGAGATGTCGTTGGCCGTGAAGGCCAGCCCCCAGAGCAGGTAGATCACAGCAAAGAGGGCCACAAAGGCCTTGCCCTGCAACCCGAAGTCGGTAAAGAGCAGAATGGTCAAGAGGCCGCTCAGAGCCGCCCCCACGGCTATCCAGGGCTTGAACTTGCCCCAGCGCGAGCTGGTATTGTCAACAATGGCCCCCATGACCGGATCGTTCAGGGCATCGAAGACCCTGGCCACCACAAAGACCCCGGTAACCCACAACAGGACCTGGTCGCTCAGCCTCAGCACATCGGAGAGGTAGAAGATGAGGTACATGCTTACCAGGGAATACAACATGTCCCTGCCAATGGTGCCCAGCCCGAAACTGTAGCGGTTGCGTACCAGATTGTCCCTTGTTTTCATGGTTGATCCTTCCATATCGCACCGTTATACCATGGAAAAGCCCGGTGGCACTGAAATTATGGAGAAGCCGTCCGGGGGTGCGCTGCGAGACTCGTCGCCAGTATACTGGCGCACCCACGGGCTCCCTCATCCTGCCCTGGGGGCAAGGGTAGTGTTGACCGGAAAACTTGTTTTATCATCAAGGTAGATGGATCTTCTGCACGGAGAAAAAAAAGAAAAAGTAGAGGATATGCTATAATCGAAAGCACCCCTAATGACACACAGTACTCATGCCGGGCTATTAGAAGATATAAAGCAAAATCAGCAGCAAGAGGAGACATCAATGGCAGTACAGACACATCAACAAACAGCAAATTTCATCTGGAGCATCTGCAATCTGCTTCGAGGGCCATATAAACGCAACGAATACCGGAAGGTCATTCTTCCATTGACCATTTTACGGCGCTTTGATTGTATCCTCGAACCGACCAAAGCCACGGTGCTGGCAGAATTCAACCAGCTTAAGGGTAAATCGGAAAACATTATCAGCGCTAGATTGCGAACCATAACCGGTGTTCCATTTTATAATCCGTCAAAGCTGACTTTCAAGAAACTACTGGATGATCCAAATCAGATTGCGCCAAATCTGAACAGCTACATCAATGCTTTTTCGCTCAATGTGCGGCAGATATTTGAAAAACTTGAATTTGGCATGCAAGTGACCAAGATGAATGAAAAGAACCTCTTGTTCAATGTGGTCAAGAAATTCGCGTCCGATGAAGTAGCTCTGTCCCCAGCGAATATCGACAATCTGCAAATGGGTTATGTCTTTGAAGAACTCATCAGGATTGGTGCTGAACAATCGAACGAAGAAGCCGGAGAACACTTTACTCCCCGTGAAGTCATCAAGCTGATGGTAAACCTGTTGCTCTCTCCGGAAACCGACCTGAGAAAAAGCCATGTAGTAAAAACCATTTATGACCCGGCCTGCGGTACCGGCGGCATGCTGTCAGTGGCGGAAGACTATATCCGAAAATTGAACAGTGAAGCCCAACCCCATCTTTTTGGGCAGGACTGGAACGATGAAGCGTATGGAATCTGCCGGGCCGATATGCTCATCAAAGGCGAAGATTCCGACAATATCAAACCGGATTGCACCTTTGAGAAAGACGGCTTTCCCAAGGAAAAGTTTGACTACATGCTGGCTAATCCGCCTTTTGGTGTGGAATGGAAGCAGCAACAGAAGTCCATAGAAAATGAAGCCAGGACCCTGGGATACGATGGCCGCTTCGGTGCCGGTACACCGCGCATCAATGATGGTTCGCTATTGTTTCTCCAACACATGATTTCCAAGATGCGCAGCCCGGGAGAGGGCGGAAGCCGTATCGGGATTGTATTCAATGGTTCGCCTTTGTTTACCGGGGACGCCGGCAGCGGAGAATCAAATATCCGTCAATGGATCATCGAGAACGACTGGCTGGAAGCCATAGTGGCCATGCCTGACCAGCTTTTTTACAACACCGGTATATCAACCTATATCTGGATCGTCACTAACCGCAAAGAAAAGCGCCGCACGGGTAAAATCCAGCTGATTGACGGTCGCGAGTTCTTTGTAAAAATGCGAAAGAGCCTTGGGAACAAACGTAACCAGATTGGGGATGGTGAAGAAAATCGGCCTAATCAAATTGCCGAACTCAGTAAAATCTATGGCAATTTCAAACATGATGAAACCCGTGTGCTCGAAATAGATGGCGTTAAGAAAGAAGTTGTTGTCAGCAAGATTTTTGACAATGCCGACTTTGGGTATAACAAAATCACGGTTGAACGCCCGTTACGCCTGAATTTTCAAGCCTGCGCAGAACGCATTGCATTATTGGATGATATTCGTGCTTTTCAGAAGATTGCTGAAAGCGACAAAAAGAACGAAACAATCCGCCAACAAGAAATCGAAGCTGGAATAAAACGCCAGCAGACCATTAAAACCATGCTGGCGGACCTCAGCAAAGCTACGGCAGGGAAACTTTTCATAGACCGTTTAGCTTTCCTGCAAGAGCTCAAAGCTATCGACCAAAAATCAGGCGTGCGTCTGTCGGCACCGGAACTGAAAGCTGTTCTGGAAGCCCTGAGCGAAAAGGATGAAAGCGCTGAAATCTGCCGCGACGCCAAAGGCAACCCGGAAACCGATGCCGACTTGCGGGATACCGAGAATGTCCCCCTAAAGGAAAATATCGCAGAATATTTTATGCGCGAAGTCTTGCCCCATGTAAGCGATGCCTGGATTGACCATAGTAAAACCAAGGTGGGTTACGAGGTTCCGCTGAACCGCCATTTCTACCGTTACGAATCGCCCCGCGCCCTGGAAGCTATTGCCGCCGATATTAAAGTTCTGGAAGGCGAGATTGTGGCTCTGCTGGCAGAGATAACCGGCAGCGCGGAGGGTGGCAAATGAACAACGACACTGCCCTTGCCGTATTCGAGAATCACAAGATTCGACGGGTATATGACGAAAAAACCGAAACCTGGCTTTTTTCGGTGGTAGACATTATTGCGGTGCTCACCGCCCAGGCAGATTACCAGACCGCCCGCAAATACTGGAACAAGCTCAAAGAACGGCTCAAAAAAGAAGGCAGTCAGTCGGTGACAGATTGTCACCAACTGAAACTGGAAGCCGCTGACGGCAAAAAATACCTGACCGACGTGGCCGATCCGGAAACACTCCTGCGCCTGATTCAATCAGTACCAAGTCCCAAAGCAGAGCCGATCAAGCTCTGGCTAGCCAAGGTCGGTTATGAACGCATTCAGGATATAAGGGATCCAGCCCGTTCCCTTGACCGTGCCCGCGAATACTGGCAGCAGCATGGCCGAAGCGAAAAATGGATCCAGCAGCGGATGATGGGGCAGGAAACCCGCAACAAGCTTACCGATTACTGGAAAGAGCATGAGATCAAGGGTGAACAGGAATACGCAATACTCACCAATATCATTCATCAGGAATGGAGCGGGGTTTCGGTCAAAAAGCATAAAGAGATAAAACAGCTAAAGACCCAAAACCTGCGGGACCACATGAGCGAAGCAGAGCTGATTTTTACGGCTCTTGCGGAACTCTCCACGCGCCAAATAGCTGAAAGCGTCGATGCCACCGGCATGGCCGAGAATGTCGAGGTGGGCAAAAAGGGTGGCCAGATTGCCCAAGGGGCACGGCTGGAACTGGAAGCAAAAACCGGCAAAAGCGTGGTAACGGGTGAAAACTTTCTGCCACCAAAGAAGACTAAGAAGCAGATTGATTCTGATGTAGATACGGAGACAGGCAATGAATAAGCCCTGTCCAAAATACAAACCCTCCGGCGTGGAATGGCTGGGGGATGTGCCGGAGCATTGGGAAACTTGGAAGCTCGCACACGGTTTTGACTTAGTTGGTAGCGGAACTACCCCACCTTCTGATGAGCTTGAATGGTATGATGGAACTATACCCTGGATTACAACGAGCGAACTCCGTGAAAATGTCATTTCTACCACAGAAAAGTTTGTTACTAAGGAGGCTGTTAACAAATTCTCTGCACTTAAAATATTTCCCAAAGGCTCGGTAGCTATTGCAATGTACGGTGCAACAATCGGCAGGCTTGGAATATTTGGTATTGAAGCAACCACGAATCAAGCTTGTTGTGTAATGAATGGTGGACATATTTTCGAAGTGAAGTATGTTTACTATTGGATGCAAGCATTCAAAGATTCAATAATCTTATTGGCTTCTGGTGGCGGACAGCCCAATATTAGTCAGGATAAAATCAAATCACTGAAAATCCCATGTCCAACAGTATCCGAACAGCAAGCCATCGCCACTTTTCTCGACCGTGAGACCGGACGGATTGATGCGCTTATCGCCAAAAAGCAGAGGCTTCTAGAACTGCTGGCAGAACAGCTCACAGCCCTCATTTCCCGAGCGGTCACCAAAGGTTTGGACGCATCGGTCAAGCTGAAACCATCTGGAGTTGAATGGTTGGGGGGTTTGCCGGAGCATTGGGAGGTGAAGAAGGTTCGGTATTTATTTGCATTCCGCAGTGGTGGAACACCATCAACAGAGAATCAAGAGTATTGGGAAGGGAACATCCCTTGGGTATCATCAAAAGATATGAAAACGTTCCTCATCGAGGATTCTGAAGATCATATAAATGAAACTGCAATACGAGAAAGTGCAACGAACATAATTCCAGCAAACACTCTCGTCGTTGTGATGCGTTCAGGAATACTGATTCACTCAATCCCTGCGTCTGTACTATTGAAAGATATGTCCATTAATCAAGACATCAAAGCCTTTTTACCCTTGGTCAAATTATCATCAATTTATTTTGCTAGATTCATTGAGGGATTTCAAAAACAGTTATTAACCGAATGGCGGAAAGAAGGCGCAACCGTAGAGAGTCTTGATATGGAGCTGATCAAGAATTTCCAAACTATTCTCCCCCCGCTCCCCGAACAACAAGCCATCGCCGCTTTTCTCGACCGCGAGACGGCCAAGATTGATGCGCTTTCGGCCAAGGTGACTACTGTTATCGAACGGCTCAAGGAGTACCGGACGGCACTTATCAGCTCGGCGGTGACGGGTAAGATTGATGTGCGGGAGGCGGTATGAGCGCCGATACTAGTATGAAGGAGGAATATAACCATGGCAGGTAACAGAGAATTATTCATCAACGGATATTTGGACTCCATAACAAAACAGTTTATTCAGGATACTGATCCACATAAAAACCGCAATCTTGCTTTTGAAACCTTTGCTCAGGCAGTGATCCTTGATAAACCGTTCGAGGAAGTTCACGATCTTATCCAGTCACCGGGGCCCAATGATGGAGGGTTTGATGGTATTCACTTTGAAGATCTGGGTGATTACTACATAATGCACGTATTTCAATGCAAGAACACCGAAAACCTGAGTCAAAACGAAATAGACAAATTCCGGAGTAACTATACCGATATTTTTGAAAATGGCAATCGTATCGGTCGTGGGAATATTTCGGACATTCAAAAATGGATTGATGAATATCGGCAGATTACATTGTCAAAATTTATCATAGAACCCCGTCTCTATTTTGTTTTCAATGGTGAAAAGAATAAAGCTGGAACCAAAAATGCTGAATTGTACAACAATTTCCACCGTCCGGACGATGGTTTCTACATTTACGATGTCGAAGATTTGTATCAAAAAATAAGTACCTTGGCAAAACAAAAACGGGATATCATAAAGTTTACATTCACCCCAGAAGCATCCAATGTCAGTTTGCGCGATAATCAGGCTCTGTACAGTTTTGTTATTTCCAATATCAAAGCGGCAAACTTTCGTATCAGAGCCTTGGATATATGCGAACTTATCGAAAATGAAATCAAAATTAACGGGAACATGGACTTTCTTTTTGAAGAGAATATCCGTTCATTCTTGGGATATCGGGCAAAAGCCAACCAACGAATGAGAGAAACTTTGGAGAACAATCAGGAAGCAATATATTTTCCGTTTATGAATAATGGTATCACCCTCATTTGCGATGAATTGACCATACCAACCGGACCGCAAGCTGGAAAATATGTAGTGCCCGTTACGAACCCTCAAATAGTCAATGGACTTCAGACAAGTGTTGTATTGCATAAAATGTTCAGATCAAAAAGAGAGAACCTGGATAACGTTTTTGTGAATGTACGAGTTTATGAAACCAGAGACAAGTTATTGTTAAACAAGATAACCGACGCAACCAATACCCAGACGCCTATAAATTATCGCGACAAGGTCAGTACTAAAATATTTACCGAGCACCTGCAGGTTGTTTTTAAGAATGCAGGAATCGGTCTCATTGTAAAAAGGGGGGATAGTTTCTCGCCAGCAACCCAGAAGAACTTCAACGATCATGTTAATATCGATACGGTAATCAAGTTCTGGTATGCATCTTTTTATGAGCAACCTGAAAAAGCCAAAGATAGCATTTCTTCAATTTTGCAGGAAATCTATGATGCAACAAGTTCTGGCAGACACCAATTACAATGTCTTTTTGATGGAAGCAAAGATTCCCCCATTTATCCCCAAATGCTATTTGCCTATCACATATATAAATATGTCCAATCAAAGAAGTCAGCGATGCGTGAAACCTATGACTTTGTAGGTGTGGCAGATGAAATGTTGTGCTATGGAATATACCGGGAAATAATAATTCCCATTTCCGATTTTTCTCTAAAAACCGACCTTGATCCGGCATACACAAAGGTTATTGAGCTAATATCTATCGTCTTGATTGAGCAAAGAAAATTGTTTACAGAGAAAGGTGTGGCATTTTCATACAACGGTTTTTTTAAAAAGCCTATTTGCCGTGATCGCTACAACGAAAAAGTTGGGCTAATTGAAACCGAAGGTTTGATAGATAACTTGCTCAAGCTGGAAATTCATTAAAAGCAAAGGGCGCTCCCTTTTGAGGAGGCCCCCGTTACTCTTTCTACTCCAGGTAGATGAGCTATTTATACTATCGATTAGAAAACCGTTTTTGACAAGAGGGGTATCGGCATGAAAGCCACCACAGAAAAGGCCTTTGAAGCCTATATACAGGAAACCATGGCCGCACAGGGCTGGATCTCCGGTTCGAACCAAACATGGGATAAAGTACGGGCACTCTTTCCCGATCAGGTGATTGCCTTTCTTAAGGATACCCAGACTGACCTTTGGGAACAGATGGAAAAGTTGCATGGGCAGGAACTCGAGGCAAAGCTTATTAGTACACTGGTAAAAGAACGCGATACTAAAGGAACCTTGCATATTATCCGTCATGGCTTCAAGTTTTATGGAAAAACCTTTAAATTAGCGTTCTTCAAACCGGCGCATGGCTTGGTGAAAGAAACCCTTGAGCTGTTTGCCAAAAATCAAATCCATGCTACCCGGCAGCTTGCCTGTCATCCCAGCGATTCAAGCACCGTCGATATGGTTCTCTCCCTCAATGGCATTCCAATTGCCACCATGGAGCTGAAAAACCCGGCAACAGGACAAACCTGGAAACATGCAGTGTCTCAATACAAAAGCGATCGCGATCCCCGAGCTCCTCTGTTTCAGTTTATCAGAGGTGCGATAGTGCATTTTGCCGTTGATCCCAATGAAGTCTACATGGCTACCCGTCTCAACAAAGAGAAAACATTCTTCCTGCCATTCAACCGGGGAAGTGCACCCGGCGAGATTGATTGTGGCAAAGGCAACCCCCAGCACCCATCCGGACATCGAACTGGGTATTTCTGGGAAGATGTATTGGAGCGGGAAAGCTTTATGGATATCATCGGGAATTTCGTTTTCCTTGAAACCAGTGAAGAGACCCTTGATGATGGTGCGGGCGGTCGAAAGAAAGCAACCAAAGAAACCATGGTCTTTCCCCGGTATCATCAACTCGATGCCGTGCGCAATTTAATAAAAACAGCTCGCTTGGAACGAGCTGGAAACAACTACCTGATCCAGCATTCCGCCGGCAGCGGTAAAACCAACAGCATATCCTGGCTTTCGCACCGTCTTTCCAGCCTTCACACCGAAACCGATACCAAGATATTTGATTGCGTTGTTGTAATTACTGACCGCCGTGTCCTCGACAAACAGTTGCAGGATGCTATATACCAGATTGAACACGCCCAGGGTGTGGTCAAAGCCATTGACGAAAACTCCCGCCAACTTTCCGAAGCCCTGATTGACGGTACCAAGATCGTCATCACGACTTTACAAAAGTTTCCGTTTATTTTGCGTGGGCTTCTGCATATTGCCGGAGCCGATAATCCGGACAATCCCGATGAAGCAGCTATCAGCAAGGCTAAAGAATGGCAGGAAGCCATTGCCTCGCGTACATATGCCGTAATTGTTGATGAAGCCCACTCAAGCCAAACCGGTGAAACTGCCAGGGAACTCAAGCACATTTTAGGGGCTGGAACCGACTTCGGCATGTTTGCCGCAGGAACTGAAGAAAGTGAGTTGGATTGGGAAGACGGCTTGAACAAGGTAATGGAATCTCGCGGACGACAGAAAAACTTGAGTTTTTTCGCCTTTACCGCCACACCTAAAGGTAAAACGCTTGAACTTTTTGGCCGTAAAGGTGCAAGTGGAAAGCCAGAAGCGTTCCATACCTATTCCATGAAACAGGCAATCGAGGAAGGCTTTATCCTTGATGTACTGGAGCGCTATACCACCTACAAAACCTATTTCAAACTGGTAAAAAGTGTTGAAGACGATCCAGCCATGCCCAAGAAGAAGGCACAAAAGAAACTCAGTAAGTTTATGGCCCTGCATCCGCATAACATAGAGCAAAAAACTGAAATCATGGTCGAACATTTCCGTGAGCATGTGAAACACAAACTTGGTGGGCGAGCTAAAGCGATGGTAGTTACCAGCTCTCGTTTGCATGCTGTCCGGTATATGCTTGCTTTCCAGCGGTATATTGAGGGAAACCACTATTCTGATATTCGCCCCTTGGTTGCTTTTTCAGGTACGGTCAAAGACCCCTTTACTGATAAAGAATATACCGAGCCATCCATGAATATTGATGTGGTGACCGGGAAGCCCATATCTGAATCTCAGCTTCCAGATAAATTTGACTCTTCCGATTATCAGGTTTTATTGGTTGCCAATAAGTACCAGACTGGATTTGACCAGCCCCTGCTCTGCGCCATGTATGTAGACAAACGCCTTGATGGTGTCCAAGCAGTTCAGACCCTATCGCGCCTAAATCGTACCAGCGTCGGGAAAGAACCTCCCTTTGTTCTTGATTTCGTGAATGAATCTGAAGATATCTATAAAGCATTCAAGCCTTACTACAACGTCACGACGCTTGAAGAACCTTCAGATCCCAACCACCTGGAATTGCTAAAACATGAACTAAATGCATTCCAGGTATACTTATGCTCAGAGCTTGTCGGGTTCTGTCATATTTTTTATCTGCCCCAATACAAACAAAATCCATCAGACCATGCTCGTATGGAAAAAATGGTTGCTCCGGCTGTGGACCGCTTCAAGGCTCTTGATGATGAAAAAAAAGAAGCTTTCTATGAAAAAATCACTGCGTACACAAGTTTCTATTCATTTATCAGTCAGATAATTCCCTATTCCGATCAAGAACTTGAAATGCTTTACAGTTATGGGCGCTATCTGATACCACACCTCGACCTTGGCGATGACGGTATTAACCCTCATCCTGAAAAAGAAGTAGTGCTCCAGTATTACAGAATAGAAAAAGCCATGTCTGGTTCTATTGTTATGGAAGGTGGCGTTCAATATGGCGTGAAATCACCAACGGCAGTTGGTACAGGAAAAACAAAAGATGAGGATAAACCACTTTCAGAAATTATCCAGGCTTTGAATGAGCGTTTCGGTACTGATTTTTCTGATGAAGACCGTTTGTTCTTCGAACAGATAAAAGAAAAAGCAGCGAAGGATGAACGGATTATACAAACAGCAAGGTCGAATCCTCTGGATAAATTCGAGCTTGGAATCAAAGCAATCATTGAATCCCTGATGATGCAGCGAATGGCTGAAAATGACGGTATCGTAACAAGGTATATGGATGATAGCAATTTTCAGAAAACCATATTCCCGATATTGGCAAAAGAAATTTACAAAAGCATTTTGCTGGAACAAGGATGAAGATCTCTTGGGGTTGACTGGAAGACTTGATTGTTTGCAGTGCTAGCATTATGCTTGCAATATGAAAGCATTACATATACGAGATGTCGATGAACTGGTCATCCATCGTCTTGCCCTGTTGGCCAAAACCCATAAGCGTTCCATGCAGGCAGAACTCCGGACCATCCTGGAAGAGGCGGCAAGCCGGGCAGTGCCCCTGGAGGTAGACAGCAACGATGTCCTCATTCTGACTGCAGCAGAATCCCCCGCAGGCTATGGCAGGGAGCAGATCTATGGCGACGATGCGCGGTAAACTACTAATGGTGGACACCAACGTTCTCCTGTCCGCCACCAACACCGCCCGCCCTGACCATTTGGCCTCCCACAGGGTTTTCAGCCGTGCCCTGGCTGAAGGGATCCATCTGTGTACCTGTGGTCAGATCCTTCGGGAGTACCTGGTGGTGGCCACCCGACCGGTGTCTGTCAACGGATTGGGCCTCGATCTGGATGTGTCTTTACGGAACCTGTCGTGGTTCCGCAGACGGCTGGTCTTCTTTCCGGAGACAGAAGCAGTGCATCAGGCATTGATCTCCCTGGCAGGGGAAAGGGGCCTGCGGGGCAAGCATCTTCATGACGGGAATATCGCTGCCCTCATGTCATGCTCGGGCATACCCCTCCTGGTCACCAACAATCCCGGGGATTTTGCGGCAATCCCCGACATCACGATCCTGGCTCCGGAAGAAATCTGAGAATACAGGCACATCCTTGGGGTTGGGCACGGTATTTCGATATATCGAAAGAACTATTAAATTAAAGGTTGTTTTTTCGATATAACCGGCTGGGAGGCCATCTACGGAAACAACGAGCGGGACATCAACCAGGTGCTGGAAAACATTGTATACTTTTCTGGAGGGGACAGCCCTCTCCCTTGGGAGGCCTGCATGAAGAAGTCTGCCGCCATCATAATCCTGCTCTGCCTGTCGGCCTGCTTGTTGGCGGGCACCATTGCAGCACAGACCGTTCAGGAGCCAAATACTTTTACTCCCGTGACCGCAGGCAAAGCTGCCCTGATCAGGGCTTCTTTTGGGCTGGCATAGCTTGCGCTCACCTTTGTACTGGCAATTACCGTTGTCTACGGCAGCTACCGCCTGCTGGGATGGCTGGTCCGGGGACTGGACGCCACAGGCGGCCTGGCCAGAGGCAGCGTGGCCATGGGCCTCATGCAGGCTTCCTTCCTGTTCGGCATAGTCCTGCTCATGAAACGGTCATTGTACCCGGTATCCACAGTACTGACCGATCTGGCCTTTGAACCGGAAGCCAGCCTGAGGGCCTGGGGTGCGGCCCTGCTCTGGGCTCTGGCGTACGTGGGAGTCTCCTTTGCGGTGGCCATAGCCATTGCCCTGGCCTCCCTGTGGCTCTTCGACCGGCTTCTGGCTACCGTGACAGCATTCTGCCAGGAAATACCCTATCAGATAATCCCGGATGAGCAGAACGGCTTGACCATCGACGGCCTTATCGTGTCGACCAAGGTGGCTG
>Ga0156623_1102_pt2 | contig 11556 bp, 8 predicted proteins | sample RifOxyC1_FD_110697 | JGI IMG/M metagenome (GOLD analysis project Ga0156623, IMG submission 110697) | Spirochaetes bacterium RIFOXYC1_FULL_54_7
CCAGCCGGGTACTGCTTCACTATGAAGTGAAGATCCCCAGGCGCAGGTGCCACGCCGGATGCCTGGACCCCCGGGGTGGAAGACAAAGTCTCGTAAGCCGTCCTCAAAAGAATCGTGGCTGCCGCACACGCAGGATTGGAACCAGCTGGTTCCGGTCCTGCATGCCCCCTCGCCTCCACACGACTTACTATGCCGTTGGAATCGAAGGAAACCCTTACTTCCATGGCCGTAGCCTCAAGCCCCCTGTGGCCTCATGCCACGACGATTTCCTCTACCGCAAGCATGGTATACTGCTGGCGATGGCCTTGGGTGCGTCTGTAGTTCTTCTTGGACTTGTACTTGAAGACAATGATCTTGTCACCTTTGACCTGGTCCTTGATGGTGGCTTTCACTGAAGCGCCGGCCACGTAGGGAGCGCCGACCTTGATGGTATCACCGGAGACCATGAGGACAGAGGCAAAATCCACGGCAGTGCCGGTTTCGCCTTCCATACGATCTACCTTGATGACAGCGCCTTTTTCGGCGCGATACTGTTTACCCTTGATTTCTACCACTGCATACATGCTGTGAACCTCTTGTGTTCCGTATAACGAGGCCGCGGGGACGGGGCTTCCCTTGCGACCGACGCGTACCGTATCGGTTGCCGCGTTCGACGAACGCAGCTTTGCGTCCAGTACTGTGGGTACCGGCGCAATTTTATACTATGCGACAAGGGGCGATGTCAACCTTGACGCCCCCTCCCACCTGAGTCCCTATGCAGAGGGCCCGGAATTGCATCCTGGCGGCCAGTTCCTCTTACATTGCCTCCAGAAAGGGGATGCAAAGTAAGCCCAAGCCATTGACCAGTACGGTCCGTACCGCCGCGACCAGAGCCAGCCTGGAGGCGGCTGTATCCGCATCCTCACAGTTGAGGATGGGATTGTCATGGTAATACCGGGAGAAAGCCGAGGCCAGGTCATACATGTGGGCAGCCACCAGGGCAGGATTATACTCTGACCCCGCCTGCTCAACGACCTCGGGATACTGGGCTACCCGACGGACCAGTTCCCATTCAGCGTCTCCGGCCAGCAGTTCCGGCCGGACAGTGCCACCGGGAGCCTTGCCCTCACCCTTGTCGCGCTTGCGCAACAGGCTTGAAATACGCGCACCCATATACTGGATATACGGGCCGGTATCACCATTGAAGGACAGGGAATCCTTTGGATTGAAGACCATATCCTTGGACGGCGTAGCCTGGGCCAGGTAATAATGCACTGCACCGAGGGCAATCTTCTCGGCTATTTCCGCCGCGTCGCCCATGGCTTCTTCCCTGCCCTTGGCCTGTATCTCCTCAAGGGCAATTTCCTTCAGGGATTCAAGGAGGGCATCGGCATCGACCACAGTGCCTTCACGGGTCTTCATCCGTCCTTCCGGCAGGTTCACCATGCCATAGGAGAGGTGGAAGAGGTTCCTGGCCCATTCGTAGCCCAGACGCTCGAGTATGTGGAAAAGTACCTTGAAGTGGTATTGTTGCTCGTTGGCCACCACATAGACCAGACGATCGAAAGGCCAGTCATGATGGCGGTGTATAGCCAGGCCTATGTCCTGAGTCATATAGATGGAGGTGCCATCCTTACGGAGAAGTACCTTTTCTTCCAGGCCGAGGGGCGACAGGTCTATGCGGACCGAGCCATCCTCAGCCTTGAAGAAAGCACCGTTTTCCAGGCCCTTGAGGACTTCTTCCTTGCCGGTCAGGTAGATCTGGCTCTCGAAATAATACTTGTCAAAACTGATGCCTGTGCGCTCGTAGGTCTTGCGTATGCCACCCACGGCCCATTCATTCATACGCTTCCAGAGATCCATGACCTCAGGATCGCTGGCTTCCCATTTGACCAGCATTTCCTGGGCCTTCTCCTCCGCCTGTGGGTCGGCCTTCTTGAGGTCGTTGAACTTTACATAATAGTCGCCCACAAAATGATCAGGCTTCTTGCCCTCGTCCTCAGGGGTTCGGCCACCACCATAGGCCATGTAGGACAACATGGACTTGCAGATATGTACGCCCCGGTCGTTCACCAGGTTTATCTTGAGTACCTCGGCACCATTTTCCTTGAGTATGCGTGAAGTGCTCTCTCCAAGCACATCATTGCGCAAGTGGCCAAGGTGCAGGGGTTTGTTGGTGTTGGGACTGGAAAACTCGATCATGATGCGGGTGCCGGCCAGGGATGATGATTTCCCGTAGCCCTCTCCGGCAACCGAGGCCATTACTTCGGCCGAGGTGGAAACCCGGTCCAGAAAGACATTCAGGTAGGGGCCAATTGCCTTGGGTGTACCCGCCGGGGTATCAGCCGCTGCCAGTTTATCTGCCAGCAACAGTGCAATCTGGGGAGGGCCCATGCGAAGGGGCTTGGACCAGGCAAACATCGGGAAACCTATATCACCCATGTCCGGTTTTGGAGGGGTCTCGGATACGATGGCAGAGCTTGTTGCCATTCCGGCATCAAGACCTTTTTCCCGCAGTATATCGGCTATTCCGGCCGCAACGGCCGTCTTCCATGCTTCCCTGATCTGTTTCATGGGTACTCCCGGGCCTCATTTTCGGCTAGACGGATTGCCAGGGGCACCAGTCTTACCGGGCGACGCCAGGCCGCCTTACGTTGACTATGGGAGTGTATCCGAATATCAAGGGTGTTTCAACGACCAGGAGCTTTGCCATCCAGGATAGCCAGGAACTCATCCTCCCCTATCACCGGAATGCCCAGTTCCATGGCCTTGCGGTTCTTGCCGGAACCCGATTTTGGATCATTGGTAACCAGATAGGACAGGCCTTTTGCAACCGAAGAACGGGTTGATCCCCCAAGGGCTTTTACCCTGGCCTCGGCCATGGGTCGCTTCATGGAAAGCAGTTCACCGGTAAAACAAAAACTCTTGCCGCTCAGAGGACCAGCCGAAGCGTCGGCAGAACGTATGCTCAGGGCACCAGTGGCCAGAACCTTGTCCATGGCAGTTGCCAGCTCTTTCAGGCCGTCAGAGATGACCCTGGCGGTAATCTCCCCAAAGCCGTCGATACCGGACAGTACTTCGGACGGAGCGTTTCGCAACTTCTCCAAGGTATCAAATCCCGCTGCCGCCGCCTTTTCCACCATAAGCACACCTATGCCTTCTATATCAAAACCAGCAATGAAATCCGCCAGGGATACAGTGCTCCTGCTCCTTAGGTTCTGGATGACCTTCCCGGCACTGGTAGCCCCCATACGCTCATACGACGCCAGTTCTTCAGGCTCCAGGGTGTAAAGATCGGCAATGGAAACCACCCTGCCGGAATCGAACAAGCGCCTGAGGATAGCGGGACCGAACTCCATTATGTTCAGCACCGACAGCCACTTTTCAAGACGGTGGATGGCTTTTTTCGGACAGTCGCGGTTTGGGCAATACAGCCTGGTGCCTTCGTCGATCAGGACAGCTCCGCATGAACAGGCCTGGGGGGCCAGAATTTCACGAGAATCAGGCAGGTCTTCTACCAGCCCCTCTATCTTGGGTATGATCTCGCCGCGCTTAACCACGATCACCCGACTGCCTATGCGAAGTCCCATACCCCGTATCGTATTGGTATTGGCCAGGTTGGCCCTCTGCACGGTGGTTCCGGCAATCCTGACGGGCTGAACAATGGCTATTGGAGTGAAAGTGGCACCTGATTCGCTCCACTCGACATCGATGAGGGTGCTCACCGCCTGTTCAAGGGGGAATTTGAAGGCAATCTGCCGCTCCGGCCTGGCCCTGCGCATGTCTTCCAAGTCTACCCGCCGCCCCTTGACCACCAGTCCATCTATATCATGGTCCATGGCATCCCGACCGGCTACCACCCGGGCACGGTAATCAACAACCTCGTAGGGCTCGGTGAAAACTTCGTAGGCAACCGTCCTGAAACCTGTGGCAGCAAGCCATTCCATCTTCGTTATTTCATCATCGAAAGGCGGTAGAATCCGGGGGCCTTCGAAAAGATCCAGAGTGCCAGGGCCAGGCCGGTCAAAAGCGCCCCGAGGCGCCACATCATAGCAGAGTACCTCGAGACGCTCGGCTCCGATCCCGTCCTTGCGCTTCATGATGCCATTGGCTGCATTACGGCAATTGGCCTTGTCCGGAAAATAGCGTGCCAGGGTCTGCCTGGTCATCAGTACTTCACCACGCGCCGCCCCGCTCCAGGGCTGAGGCAAGCGACCTGGCACACCGGCCATGCGCTTTGCATTCGGTGTAATATCATCCCCGACAAGACCGTCACCCCTGGTGACAGCCCGCACAAGCATCCCCTCTTCGTACTGCAGTTCTATGCTTGCGCCATCCATCTTCAGTTCGGCTACATATTCCGGGTGGCGGATCTTGGCACACCAAGCCAGGAACTCCTCAGGATCCGCAGCCTTGGCCTGACTGCCCATGGGCAACACATGGGCAGCCTTCGGAAAGCCGTCAACTGCGTCCTGTCCTACCCTGACCAGGATTGGACTCCCGGGCCTAAGCTTGGTCAGCTCATCCCACAGGGCATCAAACTCGGCATCACTGATTGCCGGGTGGCCGTTGTAGTACAGATCCTGGTGTTGACCTATCAGTGATTCCAGTTCGTCTGCCCTGCTGTCAATATCCATGGATCGTCCCTTCAGCCTCCGATTTTAAGAAACGCATCCTTGAAGCCAAGAGACCGCACCCGGAGCAAGGCCATGCCGCTTTCATCCCTGCCCAGAGGCCCCACAAAAATCTTCCAGATCCTGGCGCTGGAACCTGCTGGTGTTTCCAGCACTATCACATAGTCCATACGGAGTACCGATACAGTCTCGGCCGCAACCGCTTCGGTACGGTAAGCCCCAACCTGTATGTAATGCCTGCCCTTTTCAAGGGAACCGGTGGCCATGGCCGGCCTGACTGACGCAGCAGGAGAAACCGGTGCCACCGTTGCAGGAGCAGGAACCCCTGCAGTGCTGGCTGGAGCCTGTTCAATAGGAGCGGTGTCTTCTACCTCCGGTGCTTGCTCTGCTACAACAGGAGCATCCATGACCGGCGGCCTCAGATCGGTTGGTTCGAGTACAACAATCACCTCTCCAGGGGCATCTACTTCCACCTCGGGACTATCCTCCGCCACCGGGGTGTCATCACCTACCACAGCAGGGGCCGTACGCTCCGCGATTACGGGAGCCTCGGATGCGATATCAGCTTCGGCAAGTTCAACATCAACATCGGATGCCAACGTTCCCGGAGCCGCGGGATCCAGGACCTCTGCTTGGTCAACTGCTTCAACCTCAGGAGCGGCCAAGGCTATCCTGGTTTCAGCTGCACCAAAAGATGGTGTCTCCAGGGCAACAGCAGAGGGCATCCCGGTATAAGGGAAGATGACTTCCCCCTCTGCCAGACTGGTCGCTGGAACCAGCTGGACCGGTTCCGTCAGCCGGGCGAGCACGACATCGGGTATCTCGTCGGCTTCCAGTTCCGGCCAGGCCAGTGAGGCCAAGGCAACACCGCCACGCCGAGGTGGCATCAGGAGTTCGTGGGCCACCACTCTATCCGCCGCTCCATCCGCTGCCATGGCACCAGGCTCGGCCAGAGCAAAGGATCCAGCTTCTCCGGTAAGAGATGGAGAACCAAGTTCTTCCGCCGTTGCGCCTTCCTCTGTCTCGACTTCTGGTTCCACCAGAGCCAGCCCGGTATCAGTATCGCTGGCGGTCGGAGTCTCAAGGGGCAGAGCGACGAAACCTTCAGGACCAGGCGCCTGAGGTTCGACAAGACTCAGTTGTATAGGTTCCGGAACCAATTGCGGCGTCCTGGACCTGTCCAGCACATCAGGTAGCGCTGCCGGAGCCTCGAAGCGTTTTGGCACCGGGGAGGGGCTTACCCGGATCGGTGTCTCATCCGGAACAGGCAGGGTCATGGCCAGTATTTCTGGACCTGACACTTCAATTGGAGGAGCTTCGGTTGGCACCGGTTCGTTTTCGATCGGCAAGGGTGCAACGATAGCCAAGGCAGAGGGAGCCTCGGGTTCAGGCAATTCAGGTAGTACCACAGTCCGAACCGGTTTTGGTTTGCCACCGTTGATGGCCTCGGGCCGTTCAGCAGCAGTAACCCGGGGAGCCTCGGGACTCGGCACAGGAACCGTTTCAGCTTCGGGAGTCGCCGGTTCGGGTCTGACAAGGTCCTGCACCATCTGGGGTCCCTCTTCCAAGGGCTCAATCGGTAGCGGGGCAACCACAGGCGGAATGGGTTCGATGACTTCAGGTGCTGCTTCAGGTGTGACTTCAACGGTTTCAGTACCAAGTTCAGGGGCAGTTTCGGTCTCGACAGGAGTCTCGACAGGAGTCTCGACAATATCATAGCCCATCCGTTCCAGTTCTTCGGCTGCGAGCAGACGTGGATTGAAGTCGGCATCCAAGGCTTTCCTGGAACCCGAGGATGGTGCAAGGGATGACACACTCCGCGGTTCTACAGCCCTGACTCTGGCAATCTTGCCCTGGCGTAGACCAAGAGCCTCTGCCGCCTCGGCTGACACCATCATGAACACCCCGGGATTATCCAGACCGCGCACGATTATAACCGTTACGGTTTTCCCGGTTTCAAGATTGGTCACCTCGACGGCAGTATTGCGGGGGAAGGAATTGCAGGCTGCGAAATATCCACCGGGTGGAAAGTCGCCGTAGGAACCCATCATCGCACTACCTTCCCATGATGAAGCCGACGCCAGCAGGGCGACGGCCAATATGGAAACAGACAGGGCCATGATTCTCTTCATTCTATCCATTTATCCCTCCAGGCGGCCTACCGGCCCCGCAAACTAGTCCTTGTCATTTCAGCACCCATAAGCATACAGACCTTGTCCACATCGGCTTTTACTGCAGAAGCTGCCGGCAGTGCCGGCAGTACAGCTTCATACCGGGTGGCCAGACCGGACACCCGTATCAGGCGGTAGGTGCAATCAGGCGCCTTGTAATTGGCTCCGTTTTTCATGAGGTCGGCGAACACCACCAATTCATAATCCACAAAACCTTCTATTGATTCCTTGCCTGGTTTGTAGGCCAGGGTGGTGACCAAGCTGCCAGCCTGTGGCCTGTCATTGGTTCCAATCACACCACTTTCAAAACAGGCATCAAGGGCACCCTGGATGACGGCTTCCGACAACTCCAGGGCTAGCTCTTCCGGCAACCTGGGGTCGGCCTCATACCACAGGACCACGCGAAGCGTCTGGGCCGATACTGCCGAAACAATGGATGCAAGCATCATAGCTATCAATAATTTCTTCATTCGTAGTCCTTCCCGTTCATCATATCGGCGCATTCCAGAGCCGACTTGAAACAAGGAAAGTCCACACCCTTGCCCTCGGAGCCAGCTTCATGCTAAAAAAATCAGGCCAAGTCCAGGCCAGCCCGGCCGGCAGGACGGAGGACCCCGGGAATCATGGATTATTACGCCGTACAGGTGTGGACAGGCCACGAAAGCGACTATGCCGAACGCCTCGCCAAAGACTCCCGTTGCCAGACCAGTATCGCTGTGCCAAAGCGGACCATGCAGATACGAAAGCTCGGCAAGATCAAAAAGGAAGAACGTCCTGTTTTCCCAGGCTATGTATTCATCCCGATACCGGAAGGCACCATCGATCCAGCCCTGCGCTGGATCATCCGCTCCACCAAATACTTTGTACGCCTGCTCCCTTCCACAGGGGATCCGAAACCCATACAGGAAAAGGACCGTCGCATACTTGCCCACTTCATGTCCTTTGGCAAAGTGGCCGATACATCGAAGGTCGTTTTCGATGAAAACGAGCGGATAGTCGTCATCGAAGGCCCCCTGAAAGGACTGGAAGGATCAATCGTCAAGATCAACAAAAGGAAGGGTCGCGCCAAGGTCAGCCTTGATATGTGCGAATCTTCCTTCCTGATAGATCTGTCCTTCGAGATCCTCGACCGTTCATCGAAAGGATCCGGCAGCGAACATGGGCAACAGCCTTGAAAACCCCAGAATCTATATCCTCGGTGCCGGTTTTGCCGGCATTTCGATTGCCAAGGAAATAAGGCAAAAAGGCGTCTTCGGTACCATCGTAGCCTTCCTGGACGACAATCCGGAAAAGGTCGGCCGGAGCATAGAAGGTGTGCCCGTCCTGGGTCCAATCCGGGATGTGGTAAACCTCCTGGCCCGCACACCTGCAGACGAAGCCATCATTGCCATCCCGAGCGCTTCCCGCGAACTGATCCGGGATCTGTATTTCCTCCTGAAGCGGGCCGGTTTTGCGCGTATCCGTATACTGCCAAGCGTGGCCCAGATAGTCGAGGGCGATGCCCACCTTGTGCAGACCAGGGAGATAGATCCCCAGGATCTACTCGGGCGTAGCCCTGTAGCCATAGGCCTCAAGGAGAGCATCCGGTGGCTGCGTGGCCGACGGGTACTCATCACCGGAGCTGGTGGCTCGATAGGTTCCGAGCTTGCCAGACAGCTCCTGTCTGCAGGAGTCGAGCGCCTCTATCTTTTTGGCCATGGCGAGAATTCGATTTACCAGATAGACAGGGAGCTGCGGATACTCCAGGCCGGCGGCGTCGGGGTTTCCACCGCCATTGTCCCGGTCATAGGCGAATTGAAGGACGCCCAGTATGTAACCCACATACTCAAGCGGCTGAAGGCCGATGTAGTCTTCCATACTGCCGCATACAAGCACGTCCCCCTGATGGAAGCCAACACAGTGGCCGCCATGGAGAACAACGTATTCGGCACCCTGAATCTGTGCCAGGCGAGCCTGGAGGCCGGTGTTCGCCGCTTCGTGCTGGTCAGCACCGACAAGGCTGTGGAGCCCTTGTGCACCTACGGAGCCTCCAAGCACCTTTCGGAGCGCATCGTCATGAACGCCCAGTCAAAAGCAGGGCGCGATTGCCACTACATGGTGGTACGGTTCGGCAATGTCCTGGGCTCAAGGGGATCCATACTACCCCTGTTCATGAAGCAGGTAGCCCAGGGCGGGCCGGTTACGGTGACCGATCCAGCCGCCCGCCGCTATTTCATGACCATACCCGAGGCCTGTTCCCTGGTGCTGAAGACTGGCGGTGTAGGTGGCGGCGGTGAATCCTACCTTCTGGATATGGGAGAAGCCATCTACATACGTGAACTCGCGGAGCAGGTCATCCGCTTTTCAGGCTTCGAACCAGACAAAGACATCCAGATCGATTACATAGGACTGCGTGCTGGAGAACGTCTTGAGGAAAAACTGGTGGCCGACAACGAAACCCTGGAAGCCACTGACTTTCCACGGATAAACCGTCTGGTCCGCAAAGACGCAGATCCCGAGCTCCCTGCCATACTGGCGGAACTGAAGCCTGCCTGCACCTATGACCCAGCCAGGCCAGAAGCATACCGGAACCGCCGCTACCTGCGGGAGACCCTGCGTACCTGGATCCCGAGTGTAGAGGAAAAAACCGATGAACCGGAATACTGATTTCCTGCCCTTTGCCCGGCCATCCATAGGACCGGAGGAGGAAGAAGCCGTCCTGCGCATCATGCGTTCCGGCTGGCTGACAACCGGCTCAGAGGCCTTGGCTTTCGAGAAGGAATTTGCTGCATATGTCGGAGTTCCTTTTGCCCTGGCTGTCAATTCGGCTACCAGTGGACTCCACCTGGCCCTTGAGGCCGCAGGCATAGGCAAGGACGACGTGGTGATAACCAGCCCCTACACCTTCACCTCCACCGCCGCGGTGGTCCGCCATCTGGGGGCCGAGCTGGCCTTCAGCGACACCGCCCCCGGATCATACAACCTGGATCCAGACCAACTGCAACGCCTTCTGGCAGGTACCCGCAACTGCCGCGCCATAATTCCCGTACATATCGGGGGGCTTCCCTGCGACATGGATGCCATCACAACCCTCGGCAAACGCTATGGTTGTACGGTGGTTGAAGACGCAGCCCACGCCTTTCCGGTCATGACCTCACAGGGTTTTGCCGGGACCCTGGGTGAGCTGGGAGTCTATTCGTTCTATGCCACCAAGACCATAACCACCGGGGAGGGCGGCATGGTGGTAACCGCCAACGAAAAGCTGGCCAGACGCATGAGCCTCATGAGGATGCACGGTATCGACCGTGCAGTCTGGGACCGTTATACTGCGAGGAAGGCATCCTGGCGCTACGAAGTGAGCGAAGCAGGTTTCAAGTACAACCTGCCTGATATCCTTGCTGCCATCGGGCGGGTGCAATTGCGTCGGGCGGAGACATTCATGGAACAGAGGAAAAGGACCGCCGCCATCTATAACAAAGCCTTTTCCCGAACACCTGGCCTTGGCCTGCCTCCGGAAGCCCCGAACCATGCCTGGCACCTGTATTCCCTACGCGTGGATCCAGCACTCACTGGCATCGATAGGGACACCCTTATAGAAACCCTGGCCGACAAGGGCATAGGGGCATCGATGCACTTCATTCCCCTGCACCTCATGCCCTATTATGCAAAGCGGTATTCCCTGGCTCCCGGAGATTTCCCGAACGCAGTTGCGATGTATGAAGCTACCCTGAGCCTACCCATCTGGCAGGGAATGACAGAGGATGATGCCCGTCGGGTAACCGATGCCGTCCTGGAAGCAGTCGGATCCGGCCGGAAATGAACAATCCCGACATGATCGGCGGCAAACCGGTTCCGGATCACGCCCTCCACGTGGCAACCATACGATCTCCGGTATCAAAAGGCGTCATCAAGTCCATCAACATACCCCACCTGCCTCGGGACTACCGAAGCTTTACCGCTGAGGATTTTCCGGGCTCTCCGGATATCGAGTTGTTCGGCGTTTCCATCCCGATCCTGGCACCAGGACGCGTCTCCTATCGGGGAGAGCCCATTGCCCTTATCGCCGGACCAGACAAGCAACGGGTAGCCGAAGCGGTCAGGCTTACCCGGCTGGTAATAGACGAGGAACCAGCAGTCTTCGGGTTTGAAACCTGGGATTCTTCCCGGATAGCCGCAAGCAGCCTCCTGGAAGGCGGCGATGTCGATGAAGCCTTGGGCAAGGCCGAATTGGTGGTTGAAAGGGATTTCAGACTGGGTGCCCATTATCATTATTACCCTGAAACGCACCGGGCTTCCGCTGTCTTTGACTATGACAAGCTGAAGATCCACTCTGCCACCCAATGGCCTTTCCAGGTGAGACAGGCTGTGGCACGGTCCCTTGCTGTCAAGGAAGATGAAGTGATCGTGCTTCCGGTAATGACAGGCCCCCATCTGGACGGCAAGCTTTGGTATCCATCCATGATAGCCTGCCAGGCTGCCCTGGTATCCATGCTGTGTGGCAAGCCTGCCGTCCTGATCCTCTCGCGCTTCGAAGACTTCATGTACACGACAAAAAGAGCGCCTGTCCTGGCATCCTACCGTATCGGTATGAATGCCGAAGGACAGCTGCTGGGCATGGATGTACGGATAGCCATCAATGTCGGAGCCCGCAGTCCACTAGCCGAAGAACTGGCGGCACGGTCGGCCCTTCTGGCCTCTGGGGTGTATTCATGCCCGAATTTCAGGGTAAGCGCCAGGTCGATAAACACCAATCTGCCTCCTATGGACGCTTATGCCGGCATGGGCTCATCCAC
>Ga0156623_1093_pt1 | contig 11517 bp, 5 predicted proteins | sample RifOxyC1_FD_110697 | JGI IMG/M metagenome (GOLD analysis project Ga0156623, IMG submission 110697) | Spirochaetes bacterium RIFOXYC1_FULL_54_7
CCCGGCTTGCCATAGGTCATGGTGGCCGCATGGTCTCCCGTCTTGTAACCTCGGCCCATGGGTTCCACACCATACAACTTTATATTTTCGTCTTCTATATAGGCCGAGAAGATACCCATGGCATTGCTGCCGCCGCCTACGCAGGCTACGACACTGTCAGGATGCTCGCCGGTCATCTCGAAGAACTGCTCCTTGGCCTCTATGCCTACGACCCGCTGGAATTCCCGTACCATCATGGGGAAGGGGTGAGGTCCGACAACGGAGCCAATACAGTAGATGCTGTTTTCGGGGTCCTGCATATAGGCACCGAAGGCTGAATCCACTGCTTCCTTTAGGGTTTTAAGGCCGAATGAAACTGGAACCACCTTGGCACCGAGGATCTTCATGCGCACCACATTGGGGTGTTCCTTGTGTATGTCCACCTCTCCCATGTGTATCTCGCACTCCAGGCCGAAGTAGGCTGCGGCCGTGGCAAGGGCGACGCCATGCTGACCGGCTCCGGTCTCCGCTATCAGTTTTTTCTTGCCCAGATATTTTGCAAGCAGAGCCTCGCCCATGCAGTGGTTCAGCTTGTGGGCGCCGGTGTGGTTCAGGTCCTCACGTTTCAGGTAGATGCGTCCGCCATACTCGTCGGACAGGCGTTTTGCAAAGTAGACAGGTGTGGGTCTACCCTGGAAGTGCTTGCGGATACTGCGTAGCTCGGAGATGAATTCATGGGATTTGCTGATGGAATAGTACGCATCGGTGATTTTTTCCATCTCGACCTGGAGGTTCGGGGGGATGAAACTGCCGCCGTACTCGCCATAATTGCCGTTTGCATCGGGAAAAGACTTAAAATAGTCACTCATGTGTGTTTCTCCTTATAAGAACGTGCATGGAGAATACAGGAGAATATTGTTTCTGTCAATAGTATCTTATTAAATTCTCATTCAATCCTGCACGCGACAATCCTTCTGCTCTCGTTGTCCCCGAGATAGATAATGTTTGCTGACCACTCCATACAGTCAGTGTCCAGGTTGGAAAGGGTCAGTGAGGCAGTTTCCGAAATGCTGGAGATGTCGGATGCATCAAGAAGGGTAAGTCTGGTATCCGTGCCATTTCCGGAACGGATCAGGATGAAGTCTCCCTGGACAAGGATTTCATGGGGATCGAAACCGAATCCCATCGAATAGTTGTAGCCGGTTTGTTCGGTCAGGCTGCCGGTTAGCGGGTTCAGAAAAAACACCCGGATTTCAGACCCGTCAAGGACAAATACAGTATTGTCACTGAGCGCCAGGTCTTGAATACCGGCGTTGGCGGTAATGGCGCTGCGCAGGGCAGGTTCCTTCCTGTTGCCGAGATCGATTACCGCCACTTCTCCATCACGTGCACTGATGACATAGGTGCCGGCAAGTTCTACTGCAATGTTTCCGCCCTCCAGAAACACACCCTGTTGTACTGGCGTCGTCGGAGTTGCTATATCGACCATGGTAATCCCGTCGTTTACGTTGGTTCCCAGAATGGCTAAGTCTCCCTGCAACCGCATTTTCCAGGCTCTACCGCTGGCTATGATTCCTGTGGACAAAACTTGCGGAGGTGACGTTGCAATATCGATCGTGTCCGTGGAGGACAACATGACTATGTCGCCGATAAGGCCCATATCGGGCCAGCTGCGGTTCGAGGAAGGCAATTGAATAGTGGCGGTTATAACCGGATTTTCGGGAGTGGAAATATCCAGGACCTGCAAGGTATCGATGAGCACTTCACTCTCTGAACCAGAAAGTACGAGCATTCGGTCGCCATCAGCCCTTATGACATTGGTGTCACCAGCTACACCACTCAAAGTCACCGGACCAATTTCATGGATGCTGGAAGGCATGCCGATGTCCAGGATGCAGATACCACCACTATCCAACTGTGCCAGCCACAAGACACCATTGTCTGCATACAGGTCAGTTGTGTAGCCATCCAGTTCGAAGGTATACAGGTAGGGATCTGTGTCGTTTTCCGCACCGTCAGCATCTTCACTGCCATCGAGGATGCTGGCTATATTGAAAGCTTTGTAACCTCCACGGTAGGCATCGGCAATGTACAGTGTGGATCCGTCGATGTGCATGGCCCCATCGGCATAGATTACGTAGCCGCCGTTTGCCACTTCAAGTGGTGCTGCAGGGTTGGTAACCTGGTATGCCCGCATGCCGATTTCGTTGTCACGCATAAAGAGGTAATCGCCGCTCATGACCATATGTTCGGGACCCATGTTGTTGTTCGCATGCAACAGGCTGGTATCCGTAAGTAAAACGCTATCTGGGTCACTCACATCTGCTATCATGAGTCTGCATTTCCAGTTCGTGGTACTCTCATCGTAGAACCTGTGGGCGATGAATAGATGATTATCCTGCGCATACAGTCCCATAGGCTCACTGGCAAAGGATCCGAGCAGAATGGGTGATGCAGGGTTGTTAATGTCATAGATGTAAATGGCTCCTGGTTCTTCTCTCATGTCATCCGCAGCTGCCACAAAGAGTATTGTTCCGGTTGATGACATCCCATAGATACTCCGGTTAATATGCCAGTCCGGGAGAGCAAAAGTGGCCACAGCTGTTCTTGTATCAAGGTCTGCAACGACAACCGTTGCATAGCCGGATCTGAATCCATATGCATATGATCCGGCTTTGTGGAATCGTGCTCCAAAGGACGTGATGTATTCGCCAGTGCTGATTGGTGACAGGGGGTCATCCAGATCAAAGAACCGCAGACTATTGATGTTGTCACTGGCAATCAAGAGTTCTCCATGCCTTTCAATAGTGTTCAATGTGTAGGAACCTACAGTATTTGCTACCACTGGCTGTTTGGAGAAGTATGGCGGCCTGAAAGCTGTGGATTCCACACTCTGGTTGAGGCTCGAGGAGCCATTGTTGCGGAGTGTCAGTCGATACCGGTAGTAATTGGACTTTATTACATCGGTGTCGCTGTAGGTGGATGCGGTGGTTACAGTCAGGGCTTCCCAGTTGCCGTCGTTCACCTGGCGTTCCAGCAGGTAGCGTGCTCCTGCGGTGAGGGATGGATACCACTCGATTTCTATTCTCCCATATCCACTGTTCACTGCCCAGGGTCTGAAGGTCAGAGGTGACATGGGTGCCAGTACCAGATCAGCTGAAACGGCCGTCTCGTAACCTGGTACGGTAGCGCTTAGCTGGAACTCGTGGAAGGTTCCGTTGGTTAGGCCCGTCCATGTATAGATCCCGTCTTCTTCCAGGTTGATGTTGTCTCTGATGCCGCCGAAGACGAATTCTTCCATCCGGTAGCTGGTGGCTTCGGGTACGGGGTCCCAGGTAAAGGTGATACTACTGTTCTGCACCTCGGTGTTTATATTGATTGAGCCTCCTCCAGCGGGTTTCAGGAGGTTTACACGGATAAGGCTTTCATTGCCATTCTTGTCCGAGGCAGTGAGCTCAAGCACAACATTGGTTGACAACTGGCTTGAATCAATTTGTGTCCATAAATTATCACCTTCAGCATCCTCATCGACAACAAGTGTTCCTCCGATGATGGTGCCTGGTATGCGGTAAGAGACAGAAGCCAGCTCAACTTCACCGAGTCCGGTGTCCCCTGGGCCATTCTGGACTCTGCCGGATAACTTGATGCAGGTGGCGTAATAGCCGTCTACTGGGCTTGTCAGGGTCAAGTGCGGCCCAACACCGTCATTTCTCAGTGTAAGGGACCGGGACGATGCATGACCGTGGATGTCTATGGCTATCAAGGTGACCACGATGTCAGTCTTGATGCCACTGGTATCGCAGTGGAAATCAAAAACTCCGCTTGCAGCATCGAACAGTACAGCCGTTGTCTGGAGAGCGTATGTAGTCGAATAAGCCAGGCTTACAACCTCGTCCAGGCCAGTATCATCTTCACTGTTGGCAACACTCCCGGTAACGGTTATACCTGATTCGAAAACTGAATAATCGGCCGGACTGGCAATCCGGATTGCCGGGCCGACAAGGTCGCTGGTGAGTTGCCGGATGATGCTTGTCGAGTCTCCCTGTTTGTCGGTTGCGGTAATCCTGATGAGGATGTTGCCGGATAGGTTAGTGGAATCGAACTGGAAGGAATATTCACCCGTTTCGGGATCAAAGACTTCGGAGAGGTCTCCAGTGATGATGGTATTGAGTACCTCGTATTCCACAGCTGCCACATTGGTAGGAACCGAGCCATCGCTGTTTCTGACCGAGCCCTCCACTACAACGGTCTTACCGATGACAGTTCGATCTATGGGAGAATCCACCGTGACCACCGGTCCACTGGAATCATACAATAGTCGTCTGGTAATCGAGGTTTGGTTACGGTTCAGATCCATTGCAGTAAGTACAAGGGAAATATTCCCGTTGTAACTATCAGTTGGTATGCTCAGGGTAAAACTGCCGTCGGACTCCACGGTTATCGTTCCTGATTCTTCTTCGCCTGGTATGGACCAGCCTAGTGCTGGAATGGCAGCGCGGTCTTCCAGGGGGCGTACCAGTCCCTGGGCATCCAGATCAAGCGCAATGCCGGAGATGGTCAGGCTGTCCTGAAATAGTGCGCCTTCCACCGGTTCATCCAGAATGAGCTGTGGGCTCTGGCTGTCTTCCAGTATATCCAGATCCGATAACTTGAACGGCGATGGACAGGTGCTGAACAGGATGACAACCAGTATAAGCCCTGGCATGGTTGCAGATAGTCTACGTTGTTTCCTGAACATATTCAGTCCTCGAAAAAAAGGATCGACTGGGCAGCGGAAGCGTCGCTGGCCCTTGCCGAGCTGTCCTCCGCTGTACCAGCAAGGAAGCTGTATTGCCGTGCTTCTTCCGGATTGATGCGTTCAGCCGATGACAGGAAATCCCGGGCTTCGGAATAGTTCTCCAGTGCATAATAGGTCCGGCTCAGGTTGAGCAGCACCGTGAACCTGGTGGATTTTTTGGTGTCATCTGTGTTGTCCATCATTTCCAGGGTGCGCAGGAATGCGTCCCGGGCGGCCTGGTATTTTTTATCAAGGAAGTAGGTGGAGCCAAGGTTCAACTTTGCATTGAAGTCCTTGGGATCAAGTGCCTGGGCTTGCTCGAAACCACGTATCGCCTCCTGGGTAAAACCGTATTTTGCGGCAGTGATGCCATACTTGTTCCAGTAGCGGGCACTGTTTCTGGTTTCTGCTTCCTTGAGGGCTGTCTGGAGGGTTGCCCTTGACAGACTGGCAAGATCCTGTCTGAACCGGCTTACCATTGCATCCTTGTCACCGTATTGCAGCCCCAGATCGGTTTCACGCAGGGCTACGGGCCTGAAGATCCGGTGGGCTTCACTGGTTATGTAAAAGCCGCGCGAGGCTGGCTTGGATTCATATTCCCTGTATTGCCCGATGCCTGTTGACCAGGCTTCCTCGAAACTGCCCTTGCCTATAAGGGTTATCTCGACAAGTACCCAGATTTCGCCGTCAATCTCCACCAGCATGTTACGGTCAGGGTGTACACTTGCAAATGACCTGGACGGAATGCCGGTATTGACGGCGCTGTAGATGTGCCCTGGCACGGTAACGAAGGCGGTGGCTATGCCGGACGATTCCAGGATCGTGTTGTACAGGACTGTCAGATCATCACAGTCTCCAGTCAGACGGACAAGAGTCTCCCGGGGGAAACTGATGGAGTCAACCGAAACTGCATTCTCCTGTACCATGGTAAAAGGGGAGGTGGGATCGATCTGGTAGAGTATGCCCAGTTCTGCCAGGGCATTGTAGGCCTGCATGGCGAACTGCAGCTTGTCGCTTATATAGGGGTTCTTCACCTCCCGGTGACTGAGCAGGATGAAACTGGCATAGTTGCGTACTGAACCGTCGGCGGGTGTGATGAAGGCGGCTACCTTCCTGTCGTCGCTCCAGGTAAGCGCATTGCGGTCATACAGCTCATAGGACAGGGATCTACGTTGCTCTGCGCTGCGTCCCCGGGCTGTGTACGATACGATCAATTCCCCGTTCAGGGGTGTAACGCCCTGGGTGGAGAACACCGCTTCGCTGAACGTCGCCTTCAGGTCTATGCCCTGCCTCTCTCCCTTTGCCAACCGCTCGAAATGGGCCAGGGTAGTAGGAGAATCCATGAAACCTTCCTGGAAAAACTCCACCACTACATCTTCAACTTCAAATTTTTCTACATTCTCTATTTCGAAGCTTGTGATGGGTTGCTGGGCATAGTAACTACGCATGGCAGCGAATACCGGCGGCATTGAGATGTCGCCGAAGCGCAGTGCGCGGATGGCGGCGCTTGCCCTGTCCGGATCCTGGCCAAAGCGGTAGGCGGCCTGCAGGCCAAGGCCATAGGAGAAGCCGTCATAGCTGTCCAGTGGCCCAAGGCCCAGGAGATACCGGACGGATGGCTTGACGGCGATGCTGAAGTTGTACGAAGGGTTGATGGAGAAGGAACCTGCACTGCCACTTACCAGGTTGAGCTGACCATAGTCGTCCGATGCATCCAGGATGGCCGACTCCAACCTGGTGAATAGGGATTGGGAGGCACCTGCAAACAGATCAAAGCCAAGCTCGAAATCCCGTGAGAATCGATGGGAAATCCCGAACCCGAGAGCGCCATAGACATGGCGATGGGTCCAGTCAAGCCCGGTATAATCAGGTTCCATCAGGAAACTGAAATCCAGGACTCCCGCTTTGATGAAAGGCTGGAACACAGGATGGCCAGGCAGAGGTAACCGGATCTCCCCGGTTACCTCGTTTATCTGGAAGTCAAGCAGCCGGGAATTACCTATGCCGGAGAGAGGTTGGTATGCAGCTGCAATAGCCAACGGATACCGGTAGTACTGGTTCAGATCCATATCCTGGGATGTGCATGGTAGCGGTGTGGTCAGCAGAAGGATGAAGCAATAGAGGCAGGAACGGTTACCGGGATGGATTCCGGAATGAATAATGTATTGGCTGACGAAATAGCTGAATCGTGCTGGTAATCCTGATCGTCCCATCTCACACCTCTGAAATCTGCAGCGGAATAGCAGATGCATGAAGTAAAGCACAACAACAGGAAATTGTAAGTTTTATTTACTTTATTAACAAGGGGTGCCATAAAAAATATTTGGAACCAAGGATGTTTTCCGGAACTGCAGATTGACAGCCGGATTCGCGGCTTTTATTCCTGCCTTGCCCGGGGGCACCGGTCTTGGTATATATAACACCATGAGAACAATCCAGGAATATGATGCGGTAATTGTCGGCGCTGGCATGGCCGGTACAGAAGGCCGTTGTTGCTGCCTATACCGGTGCGCTGGCCCTGAGCCTGTCCGGAAGCAGGCTGGCAAGCAGGAAGGAAGCCAGTTGCTATGTTGATCTGCACCGGATAGGTGGCTGAAAGCTGGGTATGCAGGTATTCTGGCTGGCTGATTTGCTGGCCATGAATTACAGCTGCCCGGGTAGTTTACGTTTCATGGGGTACCGCCTAGCCGAAGTATTTATACATGAATTTCCGATACGATTTCCTGAACCAGGGTATGCCGTTGAAGATGTCCCCCCAGGGATCGTAATAGTCGCGCTGGCCTATGATGCGGCCATCGGCATGGAGCCTGAGCACCGTGGAACCATAGACCGGGGTGCTCGGCGCTTTCTTGAACATCATGGTCATGGTCCACTGCATGAAGATGACATCCCCTTCCTGGGCCACAGCATGTATGCCCATCCGCAGCTCTTTGCACCGCCCTGTCAGGCGCTCGCACAGAGCCTTGAAGGCTTTCAGGCCTTCGAGCCGCTGGATGGAGTCCTGGAATACGATATCAGGATGGTAAAAGGGATAGATGTGGGACCAGTCAAGCTTGCCCTTGGTGTTGTAGGTCTTTGACCACACCTCCTGTACGGTCCGGGCATCCAGCGGGTGCAATACAGGGTCTGTTCTGTCTGCAGCGCCTGGCAGGGTGCAACCGGCGTCTGTCTTGCGTGGTTCTTTCATATCTACTGATCTCAGGGTGCCGATCCAGGGTTGGCAAGTCTGCAGATGGTGGGGATGGGAAAATGACTACCAGGGCTTGGAATCCGTGATTGATGAAAAATGAAGAATGAAGAATGATAAAGAAAAAGGAAAAGGAAGAAAGATTATTGAAAAAATAATGTATGATGAGTATTTTTCTTGCTGGAGGACAACTATGGACAAAAGTAGTTCACGCAGGAGGGTAGCAGTGCTTTGTGCAGCAGTCTTGATGGCCGCAGCCGTACCTGCGATGGCCCAGGCCAAGAAGCCTGTCCAGACGAATGCCAGATTCACCTCAGCAGACGGTACCGTACTCAATGCTTATATCGCAAAACCGTCCAGGCCGGGCAAGCATCCAGGCATAATCATGGTCCATGAATGGTGGGGTCTGAGTGCAGACATCACGGCTATGGCAGACAGGTTGGCTAGGGAGGGCTTTGTGGTGCTGGCGGTAGATGCCTACCGTGGCAAGCTGGCCCAGACAGCGCAAGAAGCTGGAGCCCTGAGAAACGGCACGCCTCCGGCCCAGCTGGCAGCCGATCTGGATGCAGCGTATGTATGGCTTTCCAGACAACCCGAGGTGGATGGAATGCGCATGGGCGCTACTGGTTTCTGCTTCGGCGGAGCCCAGGCCATGCTTCTGGGAACCCGCCAGGCAGGATTGTCTGCAGTGGCAACCCTGTACGGCTCGGGCCTGATCCAGAAGGAAGAAGACCTGGGGCTGCTGGGCCGTTATGGCGCTGTTCTGGGCATTTTCGGCGACAAGGACAACAGCATTCCCGCCGCCCAGCGCCAGGGTTTCAAGGATGCATTGTCAGCCCGCAATGCCAGGTATGCCGAGAGCGTCTACACCGGTGTGGGTCATGCCTTTGTGAAGGACGAGGACGTGGATAAGCCTGGTCCCGCCCGCCAGGCCTGGAAGCAGGTGGTGGTCTTCTTCAGGGACGAGCTGAAGGTGGATTGAGGAAAGTCCGCTGGGTCATCCTAGTAAAGATGGCCCATGCGGACTTTCTTTGTTATCAGGTAACGGGAATTGTGGACGTTCGGCTCGATGACTATGGGTATGCGCCTGCTGATTAGTATGCCTGCGTCGGAGAGTGCGGTCATTTTGGCAGGGTTGTTGGTCATCAGGGCTATCGACCCTATGCCGAGCAGGTGAAGCATGGCAGCTGCAGCCTGGTATTCCCGTGCCTCTGCCGGCAAGCCCAGGTCTTCATTGGCTTCCACAGTGTCCCTGCCCTGATCTTGTAGATTGTAGGCCTGTATCTTGTTGAGCAGGCCTATGCCCCGGACTTCCTGGCGCATGTACAGTACAGCCCCGGCATCCCGGGAGCCGATGTATGACAAGGCTGCCTCCAACTGGTCGCGGCAGTCACACCGGAGGCTGCCAAAGATATCGCCGGTATGGCATTCGCTGTGTACGCGTACGGGTATGTCATGCAGCCCATCCACACAACCACGCACAATGGCCGTGTGTTCCAGGCCGCCCCGGCTGTCGTGGAAGCCATAAATGGAAAAATCCCCGAAACGGGTAGGCAGTTTTGCCCGGGAGATCATGGAGATGCGCCAGCTGCAGCCGTCTTCGGACTTATAGTCCCGGTAATATGTTCAGGATCATCAGGGAAACGGGAAGCCTTCATCATGGCCACCGTAGCTTGTACTGCTGAATCCACTGTTGCTTCCTTTTTAGACGACCCTTGCCCATGCTACTGGTCCACGACTCGAAAACACGTATATAAAAATAAAGTATTGAGAATACTGGTCAAGGTCAAAGTGAAGATTTATCCTATTGATCATGTCCAAACGTCCATTTGTGCTGGCAAGTTTTGCCCAGACCCTTGATGGTGCCCTGAGCACCGCCGATTCAAAGCCCTTTGCCATCTCCGGCCCTCTGTCAAAACTCCTGACCCACGCCCTGCGCGGCAGGCTGGCTGCCATACTGGTGGGAATAGGAACGGTACTTGCCGATGATCCGGTGCTGAACTGCCGGGTCGCCGAACTTGCCGGAAACTTGAAGGGGTCTGGCAACCCATCCGGTGTCCCTTCATACCGGCAACCCCACCGGATAGTCCTGGACCCCCGGCTTGAACTGCCTGAGCAAGCCCGCATACTGGAAGGGCTTGACCTGGCACCGCTGACAATCTTCTACAACCCAGGCTTGGTCAGCCAGGCCAATTCTGGCTCTGCCCGGGCAAGTGATGCTCAGACAGACAAAGTCAAACGGCTTGCGGCCAGAGGCGTTGAACTCAGATCAATGGCAGGACAGCAGGCAGACTGGAACGAGATTCTGGACTATTTACAAGAATCAGGCCTTGGCAGCCTGTTCATAGAAGGCGGGAAAAAGGTTCTGGCTTCGGTGCTGGAAGGTGGCTTTGCCGATGCCCTTATCGTGACCCTGGCTCCGCTAATCCAGGGTGGGTCGGCCAGCTGGTACCCCAGGGAAGCTCCCAGGGGTTTTACCCTTGCGTCGATCCTGTGTGCCGGGGATGACCTGGTTGCAGAGTATGCTCCCGCTAATCCCGCAATCCAGGGCAACCCTGGCAACCCGGACCAGCTGTCCGGCGGGCGCTTGGCCACCGAACCACCAAAAGCACCCTACCGCAGCCTGGCCTTGCTGGCTGCCGAACTCGGCATCCCTGGTCTGGAACCGCTTGCACCTATTGCCGGAGCCTCCCGGCTTTTTATTACCCGACAACCGGTACTTGCTGCCGGAATCGTCGAAAGCCCTGCTCTGTCCCCAGGTGTCCCGGGTGCCCAGTCTATGGATGCGGGACAACCGGAGGTTCGGCCAGGTACCCTGACCCCGGAATGCAGGCAGCTTGTGTTTACCGCGCCTGGCAAGGCAGGTCTGCGGAACCTGCGTCTGGAGCGGGCGCCGGATGAGTTGCTTGTGGAGTCCCGGCTGATGGGCATAAGCGCGGGGACAGAGCTGGCTGTTTTCCGCGGAGAATGCAGGGATTTCTCGGGAGAGAGCCTGCCCGGGCTACAGCCTGCAGGCTATCCCCTGGCTTATGGCTATATCAACGTCGGTCAGGCTCCGGACGGGAGCCGGGTGTTTGGTTTTGTCGCCCATCAGGACAGGTTCTGCTCCAGGGCAAGCGATTTGATCCAGCTTGGCAGTCTTTCCTGGGATGACGCGGTCTTCCTGCCGTCCATGGAGACGGCTCTAGGGATTGTACACGATGCCCATCCCCGGCTTGGGGACAGGTACTGCGTGGCCGGGCAGGGAATTGTGGGCTTGCTGGTGACCCGCATACTCGTCTCCATGGGTGTCGGGGTGCTGAGCCTGGAGACCAGCGAATTCCGGCGCCGGATAAGCCGGGAAGCCGGAGCTCTGTCCCTTGATCCTGTCGATCCTGGGCTGTCTGCCGACATAGCAAGGCTGACCAGCGGACATGGGTGGGACTGCGCCATCAACTGCAGTGGCAGCGAGGCTGCTTTGCAGCTCCTCATCGACCTTGCTCCACAGGATTCCACCATCGTGGAGTCATCCTGGTACGCAGACCGTAGGGTGTCCCTTGGTCTTGGCCAGGCCTTTCACCGCAAGCGCCTACGC
>Ga0156623_1065_pt3 | contig 11445 bp, 9 predicted proteins | sample RifOxyC1_FD_110697 | JGI IMG/M metagenome (GOLD analysis project Ga0156623, IMG submission 110697) | Spirochaetes bacterium RIFOXYC1_FULL_54_7
CGCATGGCGGTGGACTTCGACATCCCCCTTTTCACGAACATAAAGGTGGCCAGGCAGTTCACCGACGCCCTGGCTTACCAGAAGGAAAACGGCCTGGAGATCAAGGCCTGGGAGGAGTACCGCCTGGACGGCGGGCAGCCAGGAAGCCTCTGAGATTCTTCAGATTCACCCGTGAACCAAGCTGCCGGGGCACCATCTGCTTGATTATCACATAGGCTATGATAACCACGAATACTAGGGATATCCAGCTGTTGGTAACAAAGAAACTCGGGTCGCCCTTGTTCACGATCAGGGCACGCCTGAAGTTCTCGTCTATCATGGTACCCAGTATTATGCCGAGTACGATCGGGGCGGCAGAGTATTTCATCTTGTCCAGGATATAGCCAATGGCCCCGAACAGCACCACCACAAAGATGTCGAAGCGCTTGAGGTTCAGGGCATAGGCACCGACTATGGACAGCACCGCGATTATGGGCATGAGGAAGACCGAAGGAATCTTCAGTATGCTGCTCATCGGCCTTGCCAGCAGTATGCCCACGACCCAGAGGGCCACAACCGCCACCAGGATCAGGGCGGCTATGTAGAAGATGAAGCGCGGACTGTCCACCATGATCATGGGACCCGGCCTGATGTTGTGTATCATGAAGGCACCAAGCAATACAGCTGCCGGAGGGCTTCCAGGCACCGCGAGGGTAAGCAAGGGTATGGTGGCTCCGCCTATGGCAGCGTTGTTGGCCACTTCGGGTGCAATGATGGCCTCGTAGCACTCGCCGGTGCCCCACTCGTCCTTGCGCTTGCTGGTCTTCCTGGCGTTGTCGTAGGCTATCCAGGCGGCCACATCCTCGCCGACTCCAGGCAAGGCGCCTATGCCTACGCCTATCAGGGCTGAGCGTATGATGACCGGTATGTTCTTGAGGGCTATTGCAAATGAACCAGGATCCTTCCCGCCAGCCACAGACTTGGAGGCCAGTGCTTCGGGACTCTCCGTGACGGAACCCTCCATGTCCATGGCGGGGGCATCAGCCCCATCCCTGGCCAAAGCCTTGATCACTTCCGGAATGGCATAGAAGCCTATCATGGCCGGAATCAGGGATATGCCGCCTGACAGGTTTATGTTGCCGAAGTCGAAACGCGGAGCCCCGGAGATTACATCATAACCAATGAAGGCTACGCACAAGCCCAATAGGCCGCCTATCCAGCCCTTGATGGTCAGGTCACTGGTGACAATGCTTCCACACATAAGCACTCCGAACACCGCCAGCAGGAAATACTCCACTGCGCTGAACTGCAGGGCTATCCTGGATAACTGCGGCGCTATCAGCGCCAAAGCAAGGACTCCTACCAAGGTACCGATTATGGAAGCCGATCTGGTCACCTTGATGGCCAGAGCCGCCTTGCCCCGCTTGGCAAACAGGTTGCCCTCTATGGCCGTTGCCGCCGCCGAGGCTGTGCCCGGGATGTTCAGCAAGATGGCAGAAATGGATCCGCCATAGATGCCTCCAACATAGATACCCATCAAAATAGCAAAGGTATAATTGACAGGCACCTTGTAGGTAAGGCCAGTGAGCAGGGCTATGCCCATGGTAGCCGTGAGCCCTGGCAAGGCACCGATGATGGTTCCAAGTGCTGTAGCCCCGAAAATGACCAGCACAACCATGGGATCCATCACGATCTTGAAGAATTCCTCGATCAGGTAAAGCAGTTCCATTCTTGACTCCACATCTTTCAGGGCAGGGGAATTTTAGCCAGGGTACCAAAGGCATAAGTCACAATTCCGGACACCAGGAAGGACACCAGCAAGGAGCGCACTGCATGGCCCAACTTTCTGTGTCCAAAGGCCAGCATCATGGACAGCAGGTAGATGAAGGTTGCGACAAAGAATGGAAAGCCCCGGATGATCCGTATCCTGACCAGCAATTTGCCGCACACAGGTATCAGGACAAAGGCATATACACAGAGAAGCAGGGTAATGACCACAAAGGACTGGAATTCCCGGTTCTTCAGGAAGGCCGCAATTTTATCCTTCTTGATGAAATCAAGGCGCGCACCCGACTTCATGGCCACATGGAAGAGCATGACCGAGCACAGGAGCACGAGAAGGGAAACGAAAAAAGGCATAAGGGCGGGTGACTTGTACCAGAAGGTAAGGGTCTCCTTCACAGCCTCCGCCGGAACTGCCTCCCACTTCCTGCCGAAGGGATTGAGGAAGAGCTTGATGGATTGAATCATAAACCACAGCGATCCCAGTATCAGCGCAATGCTGAAGAGCAGATCGGCTCGCCTCAAGGTACTCTTTTCCACGATGAACCATCCCCTGAATAGATAATTGGCCTGGTTGTCAGCTGATCAACCCCCATCCTGGCAAGAACCAGCCCCGGCAGGAGGATGTCTGGCCCTCCCACCGAGGCTGATTATAAAGTCTCCAATGTCATAAAGAAAGTGGAACTCAGGGTTTTGCTATCCCACGCTCGGCGGGAGAGTACGTTGTCTTTCCAAGGTCAAAGAGTATCCAGCACAGGTTTGACTCTGACTTCTGGGCCATGGTCTTGGCCTCAACCCCGCTCTTGTTGTAGATGACCGCGATCTGGTCTGAAGCGAACTTCACCATATCAGGATCGGCCATGGCAACCTTGAAGGCCGAGGTCAGCCTGGCTTTGACATCTGCCGGGGTGTCTGAAGGAACCTTGAAGCCCAGCCACTGCTGCAGGGGCAGGTATTTTGCGATGCCGGGGATGACCTTGGTAATGGCGGGAACATCGATGGACTTGGCGTCCGTCTTGAAGGTGTAGCCATCGGGTGACATGTGGGCAATCGGGATAAGCTGACCGGCGCGCACATAGTCTTTTACTTCTCCAGCGGAGGCTACCACAAGGTCGGCATCGATGCCGCCGACCGTTGCCAGGATGGCGGGGCCGGAGCCGGCATAGGATACCCAGGTAAGGGGCCAGTTGCCGTAGTTCTTCTCTGAAACGAGGCTTGCCAGGGCAAACCAGAGGCCACCGGTGGTGCCGGCTATCTTGAGGCTGGCCTTGTTGCCGTAGGCTGCCAGCTTATCCAGGGTATCAATACCCAGTTTGGCCGCAGTTACTGAGTTCACGCAAAGCAGGCCAGGTGATCCACCGGCAATGAAGTAATCCCAGTCCTTGGAGGTCTGGGTGATGGGTGTGGTTACCGGGATGGTAAGGGGAGTCTCGGAGGTTGCCGCCAGTACATAACCATCATGAGGTGAGTTCCATACCTGGGAGATACCGATGGAGCCGGCACTGCCACCGGTTACATTGGTTGTAGTAATTGAAACCTTGAGATCCTTGGCCATGGATCCCATGACCTTGCGGGCCCATACATCCGTGCCGCCACCCTGCCCGAAAGGAATGATGCAGGTTATGTCCCGTTCTGGATAGGCTACTTCAGCCTGTCCTTCCGCAAAAACCGCGGAAACTGCCAGTACCGCAATGACAAGCATCATCGTACACTTCATCATCCTGTTCATAAGAACCTCCTCGAAAGTCCATCGCGAAATAGGTGGTACGGCATGCACACACCATAAGAAACTTCGAAGCCCTTTCCCTCATACAGCAAAAAATGTATGGAGAGTTTTGTATACAGAATTATATTAACCGTGATATGGAATCTGTCAAGAAGAAAATTCAAAACTTGAAGATCCTGGGTAAAATGCCGGGCAGACACAATGAGAAGCTTAGTACCTCATGCATCCAGCCCGGCAATCCTGGTTGAATCAGCGGCTACCTGGTCAGAAAAACAGGTATCAGAACAGCGGATATATGAAGGAATCCATGACAGGAAACAGGACATCCATGAAAGCCCGATCCTCGGGACGTATCATCACATCCCGCCTGCAATGCCCCAGTTCCTGCCAGCTTCGGTATCCGAGAGCCAGGGGCCCCAGGAGCTCTGGCGGAAAGGCTGAAACAGGTTTTTCGGGCATGGTATCGATGCCATCCTCCGGCTGCCCCTGCGACTGATCTGTGGCTTGCCCTGTCCCCTCTTGCCCTGTCCCCTCTTGCCCATCTGGCCCTTCGGCCGGGGTAGGGTCAGACAGCTGGGTAATTTCCAACCGCTTTCCATCCCAGTCAAAACGCAGGTTTTCACCGTACAGATCCAGACTCAGTGTGTGTACCCCACCCTTCAGGACCGAGCTACGAAGCCGGGCCTCCAGTACAGGCCGCAGCCTGCCAAAAAAATCCGGCCTGTCCAGTATGGCCACCTGCCAGGCATATTCACGACACAGCTGCCCACCCAGCCCGGCCGCTGCTATGGCAAGCGGGTGGCTGCGGGGTAACAGCACGGTGATATGCGGCATACCCTCTTCGATTCTTATCGATTCAGCCAAAGCCAGCATGTCCACCGCCGACCAGCCGGTATGGAGGTCCGGCAAGGATGCTTCGGCTATGGCCATGGTCGGACCAAAGCAATCACGCTGGAAACCAAGCCAGCCGACTGGCTTGCCAGCTCCATCCAGCAGTATGCGCCTTTCCACAGCGGTTTCGAAACTGAGCTGAGCCTTACCCATGAGGTACAGCCAATGAACGTCGCTGCGGTCCGCGCGTATCCCGAGGCTACTGGAGACCTCATTGAACCATGCCGACATCAGGGGGATATCTGTCTCGATTGCCCGACGGGAACCAGACTCCATCATTTCCGTTACCTGCTTTTCCTGTGAGGAAGCTTCGACAGACCATGCCTTGGCAGCAACCAGACCCGGATGTAAGAGAATCTTGGGTATCAAGGGCACCGCATACTCATAACCGAAACGTCGGTAGAAATAGGGTATGCCCTGGATGGTCGACAAAGAAAAGCCAGCCTTGATCGAATCAGCCTGGAAACGCTTCATAAGCCAGCTTGACAGGCCACATCCGCGGGCATCCCTGGCGCTTGCCACCATGCCTAGCTCGGCTGATGGCAGATGGGCATTGACACCTACATCCCGGCAGGTCCAGCCCGTTGGAATCCTGCACAAGGTAGAGACCACTCTTGCAGGAGCCCGCATTCCGTCCGGCCAGTCATCCGGACGGGCAAGGCCGTACCAGTCTTCCCGGTGCATGCCAGGCATACCGGCGTAAAGGCTGCGTGAAAGGGCTGCAGCCCCCTCGCCGTGGACAGCTCTGGTCAGGTCCAGGATGGCCTCGAATTGATCGTCATTCCCCGGGGTAAAAAAAATGTAGGGCTTATAGTTTATTTGTACTTGCTCGCGCATGGTTCTGTCCATCATTGGGTGGAGTTGTTGTCGGAAGATGGCGCAGATCGGTATCCAGTCCACGGCGACGCCGCAGACCGGAGCAGTACGCAGGATGGGTAGAGTGGCAATGTCCTGCGGAACGGCCGTGCCGATCCGCGCTTACAGCGTAGCTTTGTTCATGCGCCTACACCTTGAACCAGAACAGTGTCCGCGTCAAGGGAAAGTTCGACTGGAAACAGTCTGTCCGGATGAGACAATCTTTCTGGCTAAAGCTGGCCAGTCCTCGCAGCTGGCCAGTCCTCGCAGCTGGTCAGTCCTCACAGGCGGCAATCACCTTTTCAGGCTTCGGCGGGTCGCCAGGCTTTATACCGGCCATGAGCAGGCCAAGAGTCTGGATGTCGGTGTCCTTGCGCTCGAAGATACCCATGATCTGGCCTTCGTAGATGACCGCGATCCGGTCTGAAAGTTCGTACAATTCATCCAGATCCTCAGACGACAGGAGTATGGCCGTGCCGGAATCCCGCTGCATGAGCAGGCGCTGGTGTATGTATTCAGAGGCACCGATATCCACCCCGCGGGTCGGCTGGGCTGCAACCAGGACAGACGGCTTCCTGGCCAGCTCCCTGGCCATGATCAGTTTCTGTATATTGCCTCCCGACAGATTCTTGATGGGCGTATCCAGGGTAGGAGTCTTCACTGTGAACTCCCGGACCAGTTCCCTGGCATGGGCAGCCATTGTCTTGAAGTCAAGGAAGATGCCCTTGCGGAAGGATTTTTCCATATGGTCATGGAGGAACACATTCTCCTGCACCGAGAAGTCGTTGATGGCTCCGTCCAGCATGCGTTCCTCGGGTATGATGGCCACGCCCTGGTCTATCCGCTCGTTCAGTTTGAGATTGGTGATGTCGGTTCCATTCAGCAGTATGCTGCCTGAATCCACCTTGCGTACGCCAATGAGGCTCTCGGCAAGTTCAAGCTGTCCGTTTCCCGACACACCGGCAATACCCAGGATCTCCCCCGAGTGCACTGTCAGGTCTATGCCCCTCACGGATTCGACGCCACGGTCGCCAGTGACATGCAGGCCCCTTACCTCCAGGCGGGCAGGGCCGGGATTGTAGTCCCGGTGCTGCAGGGTTTTGAGGTCACGGCCGACCATCATCTTTATCAGGTCATGCCGCTCCACACCTTCGGCGCTTCTGGTGCCCATCATCTTGCCATCCCGCAGTACGGTTATGCGGTTGCACAAGGCCGTTACCTCGTGGAGCTTGTGGGAGATGAACACCAGGCCATGGCCTTCCTTTACCATCTTCTTCAGAATGATGAAAAGGTCATCCACTTCCTGGGGGGTCAGCACCGCGGTTGGTTCGTCGAGGATGATGATGCTTGCTCCCCGGTAGAGGGCTTTGATGATCTCTACCCGCTGCTGCTCGCCAACCGACAGATGTCCAACCAGGTCATTGGGATTCACCTTGAGCCCATATTCGGCTGACAGCTCGCAGATACGCTCGGAAACCACATCCAGGTCAAGCAGGAAACCACGGCTGGATGGCTGGCCGAGGGCCACATTCTGGGCAACGGTCATGGTGGGGACAAGCATGAAATGCTGATGGATCATTCCGATGCCTGCGTCCAGGGCATCTGCGGGGGAGTGGAAATGCCTCTCGGTTCCATCAATGACGATGGACCCATCGTCTATCTGGTACATGCCGTACAGGATCTTCATGAGCGTGCTCTTGCCCGCCCCGTTCTCGCCCAGCAGGGCATGGACTTCTCCTGCCTTCAGGTCGAAATCCACTTTATCGCAGGCCAGGACGCCGGGAAAACGCTTGACGATGCCCTTCATCTCGACGTGTTGTATCATGACCTTCATCATTACCTCCAAATACGGCTGTCCATCCACTTTTCTTGCTTCAGGGGCGATCCGGCAGAGCACAAGGATCGCCCATCAAGCAAAAAGGGAGTACCGGAGCCTCGCACCGATACTCCCGATGTCAACTATCTTGTATCAATGCCCAAGGCTCAGGGAGTAGCCTTGATGCTGCCGTTCTTGATTCCTGCGATTGCTGCGTCAGCCTTGGCCTTCACATCGGCGGGTAGAGCGAACCCGTGGTTGTAGGCCACTTTCAGTCCGCCATTGGCAAGGGTCAGGACAAAGGCGTCGCCGCCGAGCTTGCCTGCCTTGCGGTTGGCAATGATGTCGTTGAGCATGCCTTCCCAGTCATAGACCTGGGAGGCCACGGTCAGGGCTGGGGCAAGGGTGGCCTGGTCTGACTGGGTGCCGAACCAGAGCACATTGCCAGCTTCCTTGCATGCGCCGATGGAACCGACTACCGACTGGGAAGATCCGGTAAGGGCACCGGCGCCATTGGCGATATGTGTCTTGGCAGCCGCGGTCATGAGGGCTACGTCGGAGAAGCTGCCGGTCCAGGTCTTGGAGATGGCAATGTTCTTGCCAACGGAATTGACACCGTTTACGAAACCATCGATGTAGGTCTTGGCGTCACCCACTTCGATGGGGCCGGTTACACCGATCTTGCCGGTTTTGTTCAGAAGGGCAGCAAGCACGCCATTGACATATCCACCCTGCTCGGCAGCTGCGGTATAGGCATAGACGTTGGGCAGGCCGAAGTTGTTCACATCGGTTCCCCAGGCGAATACCACTTCAGGGAAATCAGGGGCAACTTCGCGGATGCTGGAACCATACTGTGAGCCATGGCCGATGACAATGTCAAAGCCCTGGCTGGCGTAGTCACGGAGGGCAGCAGCGGCGTCCGGAACATTGAACATGTTCTCGGAGTACTTGAGCTCCAGGGCAGACGGGCCACCCATGGCAGCCTGTACCTTGAGCAGGGCATTCCACATTGACTGGCTGAAGGCCATGTCGGTGGTTGCGCTGGGCATGACAACCGCGATGCGAAGAGGCTTGGCGGCAGTCGACGCAGCGGCTTCCTTCTCACCTGCGGCAAAGGCCGTGGCGCTTATGACTGCCAAGAGGACGATAGCCGTGACGATCCTGTTTAACTTCATACTGGATCTCCTTTTGTAGTATTCACCCGCATACTGAAGATGCGGCATTCCAGGGAGACCAAAGTCCCCCGTGCAACCTGTATCATGCCTCCCTGATGGAAGCCTGCCCACCGGATCCGGTTCCAGTGGACACTCAGTTTTCGCCTCTGAAAAACTGCTTGTTCAGGGCAGCCGGCTGTTTGCCGCGGTTTACCGCAACGGTCAGAACCACAATGGTAAGTACATAGGGCAGCATGACTGCCAGGCTGGCGGGTACATTGATGCCCAGGACCTGCAGCCACAGCTGGGCCGAATTGGCAAGGCTGAACAGGAGGGCACCTCCCAGGACGCCGACCGGACTCCAGCCACCGAAGTACACCAGGGCCACGGCTATGAAGCCCTGGCCGGAAGTCAGATTGTCCTGGAAGAGGTTCGCGATCGATATGGACAACGAGGCTCCGGCGACTCCGGCCAGAACAGCACCCAGGCACACGCTGAAATAGCGGATTCGGTTGACATTGATGCCCACCGAGTCAGCGGCGGCCGGATTCTGGCCTACAGCCTTGATCTTGAGCCCGAGGGTGGTCTTCTCCAGCACCCACCAGGATAGCGGAACCAGCAGGAAGGCGCTGTACACCAGGACATTGTTGTTGAAGAGTATGGATCCGATGAAGGGGATGTCACCCAGAAGGGGAATCTTTACAGGACGGAAGCCGGTGACGGAGGTAACCGTTCCTACCAGCACCTTGAAGAGCAGGCTGGACATACCCAGGCCGAACATCTGCAAGCCTATGCCGCTGATGCCTTGCTGGGCCTTCAAGGTCACACTGACGAAGGACATCATCAGGCCCATGACAAGTCCCACCAGCATGGCAAGCAGGAGACCCAGCCAGACATTGCCGGTAAGGAAAACCGCGTAGAAGGCAAAGAATCCGGCCAGCAACATTATGCCGTCCACCCCAAGGTTCACCACGCCGGAAAGCTGTGAAAAAGTCTCGCCAAGGGCGGCAAACAGGAAGGGGGTGGAAAGGGCTATCATGGTCCGGAGGACCCCGGAAAGTACGTCCCAGGTAAATATGTTCATCATGACTTGGTTTCCTCGGAGGCCGCAGCAGCCTTCGGCAAGGCGACCACGATGGCCGCGGTCTTTCGTTTCTTGATGATCTGGTGGATCCAGAGGGCTGATCCAGACACGAACAGCACTATCAGGCCAAGGATGGCGTTGATGAGGGCCGCCGGTATCTGTACCGCCCGCTGCATGGTGTTGGCACCCACGAGCAGGCCACCGAAGAGTACCGAGGCTGGAAGCATGCCAAGGGGATGGAGGCTTCCCAGAAGGGCAGCCACTATGCCGGTGAAGCCGTAGCCACCGGTAAGACCCTCGAGGATGCGCCTGTGTACACCCATCACCTCTATCACGCCCGCAAGACCGGAGAGGCCGCCGGCAATGGTCAGGGACAGCATCTGGTTGAAGGGCACATTGATGCCCGAATACCGGGAAGCTCTCGGGTTCAAGCCTACAGCCCGGATCTGGTAGCCTATCGTCGTCCTCCAGAGGAAGATATACACAAGGATCGCGAAGATGAGAGCTACGTAGACACCGGAATGGAGCATGGTGCGTGGAATCAGGCGGGCCAGCCAGGACGTAGGTGGAAGACGGGCGGACTGCGCCAGAAAGGTACCAGCCTTGATGCCTTCCGGATCCATCATCGGTCCCTGCAGGAGGAAATTCATGAACTGCAGGGCTATGGAGTTCATCATTATGGTGCTGAGGATTTCGTTTACCTTGTACCTGGCCTTGAGGAAACCGGGGATGAGCCCCCAGAACGCGCCGGCAAGAAACCCCGCGGTCATACAACCGGGTATGAGTATAAAACGGGGAAGATCAGGGAAGGTGAGGGCAAACCAGGTACCCGCCAGGGCTCCGAGTATTATCTGCCCTTCGCCTCCTACGTTGATGACACTGGCTCTGAAGGCTATGCAGACCCCGAGTCCAACCAGAAGGAGTGGCGTAGCCTTTACCAGGCTTTGGGACCATCCGTTTACCGAACCGAAGGCACCCTGGAACATGGCGGAATAAGCTACTATGGGATTGGTCTTCAGGAACAGCAGGATTATCGCGCTTATGAGAAGTGCTGCTATTACACCCAGAAAAGGTATGGCTGTACGCAGGAAAAACTCGAAGCCTTCACCGTGGGAAGGTTCCCGACCCGCCAGAGATTTTACGGGAAACTTGAACGCCATTCACACGCCCCTTGCATGTACTCTTAATTTGACAACGCCGTAGCAACCAATGACGGAGCCATTCGACTGCGGACTACGCGCATGGTTAGAGCCGAATGTTCTACAGAATATGTCGGATTAATGCAAGCGTCAAGGAAATCTATATTTACCGGTTTCCGACCTGAGCAGTAATAATCGTATGGAAGAGCCCTGTCACGGGCATTGCCAGCGGAGAAAACGATATACTGTCTGTATGGCAGAAATACCGGATAAATCCGACAAAGCCGACGAGCACCACGTACGCCGGCCTCGCTACAAGGGAACCCATCCACGCCGGTTTACCGAGAAATACAAGGAACTGAAGCCCGAACTCTATCCAGACGATGTGGAAAAGGTCAAAGCCAGGGGAGACACCCCTGCGGGCACCCACAGGAGCATCTGCGTGCAGGAAGTGATTGATGTCTTGGCTCCCCGACCCGGCGAAACTGCCATCGATGCCACCCTTGGCCATGGCAGCCATTCCATGGAAATCCTCAAGGCCATGATGCCTGGCGGCAGGCTGTTCGGCCTTGACAGGGATCCGCTGGAGCTAATAAAAACCGAGGCTCGCCTCCGGAGCGCCGGTTTTGGACAGGATGCCTTCACAGCCCTGCGCACCAACTTCTCCGAATTGCCGTCGCTCCTGGCAGGTGGCAGACTTCCACAGGTAGACATGGTCCTGGCCGACCTCGGCGTCTCATCCATGCAGATCGACAATCCGGCACGCGGCTTCACCTTCAAGCATGATGGCCCCCTGGATATGCGCATGGATCCAGAAACCGGCCAGAGCGCCGCGGAACTCCTGCTAAGCAGCTCTGAAAAACAACTACGATCCATGATTGAAGAATATTCCGACGAGCCGGAAGCACCCATCATCGCTCGGGTGCTGACCCTGCGTCGGGGCACCATAGACACCACAATGGCCCTCAGACAAGCCATCCACTATGCCCTGGATGACAGGGTGGACTCGGAAGAACGCG
>Ga0156623_1119_pt1 | contig 11012 bp, 9 predicted proteins | sample RifOxyC1_FD_110697 | JGI IMG/M metagenome (GOLD analysis project Ga0156623, IMG submission 110697) | Spirochaetes bacterium RIFOXYC1_FULL_54_7
CTGCTAGGATGGACAGCACCGGGACTGCAGCGGTCGGACAGGGGTTTTGTAAGTCCTGCCGCCGCGGCTGTAGAAGTGAAACTCTACGAGACCATTCTGGGTTTCAGCACTTACGGTCAAGAAGGGTACGTATCGCTCCTAGCAGATCCGATTCCCTGAATGGCTTTGCCAGTCGCAAATATCCTGAGTCAAGCTCCGAAGCCTGCAGTTCACCGGCGTCTGCGGACAGCAGGAGAACAGGCAGGGATGGCAGGAAGACACGCAACCTTGTGGCCAGTTCCGGCCCGCGCATGAGGGGCATCAGGACATCGGTCACCAGGACATCCGGAACCTGCTCGGACCTCTCGGCCAGCAGGAGAGCCGTGCCTGGATTGTCCGCTGCTACTACTCGATAACCAGACCTATCCAGCATTGTTTCAATGATAGCCCGAACCGAATCATCATCCTCGACCAGCAAGACCCTTTCCCCCCGTCCTGATTTCTGGGCATGGGCCGGACTACTATCCTTGTCGATCGTGGTGGTTGATGAGCCGCCATCACCCTCCACCCAGGGCAGGTAGACTGTAAAGCGTGTTCCACTATGCAGGACTGTGTGCAGGGCCAGATGGCCTTCCGCCTGCCTGACAATGCCAGCCACCGTAGACAGGCCCAGTCCGGTACCAACACCTGGGGGTTTGGTAGTGAAGAAAGGCTCGAAGATCCTGGGAATTATCCGGGGATCAATGCCATCACCCTCGTCTGCTATGGTGATATACGACCAGTGTCCAGGAGGGATGAGACCAAAGATACCGCGTTCCTCATGGGCCAGGACAATCGAGCCAGCCGAAATGGTGATACGGCCACCGCTGGGCATGGCATCCCTTGCATTGACCACAAGGTTGACAACCACCTGCTCCAGCTTTGACCTATCCGCCCGGACTCCGCATGGCTCTTCGCCAAGGCGCTTCCGGATACCTACATCCTGGCCTATCAATCTCTCAATCATTCGTGAAAGTTCACGGACAAGATCAGTCAAGGAAAATACCGTCGGAACGGATGACTCACCCCGTGAAAAGACCAGAAGCTGTCTGGAAAGATTGGCCGCCCGTTTGGCCGCCTCTTCTATTCCGATCAGCTCCACTTTGTCTTCCATTTTGGCATTCTCGTCCATCCGGAGTAGTCGCGCATAGCCCATGATGGCTGTTATAATGTTGTTGAAATCATGGGCAACCCCACCAGCCAAGCGTCCAAGGGCTTCCATCTTCTGCGACTGCGCAAGCTGGTCGGTCAGAGTCTTGCGTTCCGTCACGTCTATGGCATGATACTGGTAGGCCGCCATGCCATCGTTGAGAGGGAAAGGAGCGGCGCTGATAAGCACCCACCGGGTACTACCGTCTTCCCGAGTAAAGGTTATCTCGGCCGGACCGGCAGACTGTCCTGCTGCCAGCGCCTGGTTGAAGGCATTCCGGACACCGGCATCGGTAAGGATATCGTCGATGTGCATAATGGAGCCTGCAAGCTGGCGGTAGGCATTGTTGCCCTGTACAAGAGATCCTTCTGGATCTACAAGGAAGATGGCAGCCAAAGCCTCGTCGAACAAAGCCCGGTACCGCTCCTCGCTTGAGCGCAACCGCTTCTCCATAGTCGACCGATACAGGCCTATGGCAATAGCCGTGCGGAGTTCCCGTTCATCATACGGTTTCAGGATGTAGGCATATGGGTGGGTCAGCTTGGCCCGCTCTATAGTCGGACCATCAGTATAGGCTGTCAGCAGGATTACAGGAACCGCCCAGCGCTTGAAAAGGATTGATGCAGCCTCCACGCCGTCCATGGCTCCCTGAAGGTGTATGTCCATCAACACCAGGTCCGGCTGGTCATGCTCCACGCTTGCCAGAAGGTCTTCTGCGGCTACATACAGGCCGCATACTTCATAACCATTGCGTTGCAGGAAATTCTGGATATCGAGGGCTACTATCCTCTCGTCTTCACAAACTGCTATGCGCGGTTTGCGCCCTGGTTCATCATCCATCGGAAGCTAGTTGTGGCGCTCGGCCGGCTTGATCCCGAACTTGGCCAGCTCCGATTTGATCTTCATACGATCTACCGGTTTTACGATATAGGTAGTCGCCCCGCCCTTGAAATATGCCTCGATGACGTTCTTGGGATCTTCCAGCACCGTGGTCATGACAACCCTTGTTTCGTTTATCGGAGACAGGCCGGATTCTTTCTCAAAAGCCCTGATAAGCTTGAGAGCCTCCTGCCCATCCATCTTGGGCATCATGATACCAAGGAAAACCACATCATACGGAGCCCGCTCGGACGTAGACATCTTGAAGGCGCTCACTGCCTCTTCTCCATCCACGACCACATCTACATGGCCATATTCCTCGAGAAGCTTCTGCATCATCCTGCGGCTTCCAAAATCATCCTCCACTACAAGTATCCTTGCCATATCATGCCTCCACTCTTCAACTGCTTACGGTTTTGGCCAGACTTGTCAGTTCCTCAAGCCAATGTCCCGAGCCTCGGCGGGTATCCATCAGCAAGGCAAGCGCAAAACGCGCACAGGCCTGTGATCCAGACTCTGTAAAATAATCATAACTGTTTTTTGCAATCCTCTCGGCTTCGGCGGAATTCGCTGCCGAGGCAGCAGGCAGGAGTTGTGACAGAAGCCTGTCCAGCCCTTCGGCCATTCCGTTCTGCCTGGCCTCGGTCAGGGCATCCTGTAACAAGCGCCGGTACGGCGAATCCTGGCTATCGTCTGCCTGACGGGTAGGTGGTAAACAATGGTTTTCAGGAACTGTTACCGTGCATTGTCCCCTCAAGCCTGGCTGATCCCCATGCCGGATATATGCCAGCCGGTCCATCAGACTGCACAAGGCCAGTGGATATGACATTCTGACCGGCTGTTCTGAAGAAGTACCGTTCTGTGAAACAATGGCTATATCCAGTAAAGTCAGGCCAGACACCCCGCCACAAACAGCCTTTAAAAGATCCTGGTCTTCCTTCTTGCATCGATTCCAGTCGGCCACATCGGCAAACACCGCATCGCAGGCAAAGGCTGTTCCGTATTCTTTCATCCAGCCTGGCTTCAGCAGGTGGATTACGGCTCCGAAACGCTTGGTCCAACGTACTATTTCTTCGTAGGCAGCGCACTTTCCGAACACGCCTATGTTCATGCCTTGGATGACCTCATGGCCTTCCTGGAAGGCCGGTCTCGAATCGAGGGGAAGCCCCATGGCCAACAAGAACTCGGACCCACCCTCTGCAGATTCCTGAAGGCCAAGACGCAGGTTCAGAAGATCGGCTATGCCCTTCACCAGAGCGAGGCCAAGGCCAAGGCCTCCTATCGCCCGGGTAGGCGAATCATCAACCTGTATGAAGCGATCGAAAATCCGCTGGCGTTTCTCGTCCGGAATTCCACGGCCGGAATCACTCACGCGTATTATCAATTCCATCGAATCCGCTCCGTCCCGGGTCAGCAGTACCCGTTCGGCGGACAGCAGCACATGGCCTGAATTGGTGAATTTCACCGCGTTGTCTACCAGGCTCTTGATGGCCGTTCCAAGCTTGGAGGCGTCAGAATGGATAACCGAAGGCAGATCAGGATCCAGGTAGAATCGTGTTGACAAACCCTTGGCATGGGCCTCCATGGCAAAAGGTTCCCAGCAGCGCAGGAGGAAATCCTCAAGATCAAACTCCGAGTGGACGGGAATCAGGGCTCCGCTTTCCAGTTTTGTGTAGTCAAGTATACAGTTGATGATGGATTCAAGCTTGCGGGCACTCCGGGCTGCCAGCATTACATACTCCTTAAGCTCTACATCCTGGCCTATGGTAGCTGCCAGGTCGGTAAAACCGATGATGGCATTCAGCGGGGTCTTCAGTTCATGGCTGATGTTGGACAGGAAGCGGCTCTTGGCCCGGTCATTCTCCTCGGCTGTGGCCTTGGCCTCCAGTATTCCACATTCGTATTCAAACTTGGACAAGGCCAGCTCTATTGTTATCTTTAGTTCCCGCTCATGATAAGGCTTGACTATGTAGCCGTAGGAACTCGAGGCCATGACCCTCTTGAGGATCTCGTCGTCGGTGAAAGCGGTAACGAAGATGATGGGTACTTCAAAGATTTCCCGGACATGGCCGGCAGCCTCGATACCATCCATCTCGCCTTTGAGTTTTATATCCATGAGCACGAGGTCTGGTCGGTGTTCATCTGCAAGCTGTATGGCCACGGGACCGGTTACGGCAAGGCCGCAGACCTGGTAGCCGAAACCTTCCAGCCTGCAGCGCATATCCAGGGCTACGATGGTCTCGTCTTCTACGATAAGTATCCTCAAGGCATCAGAGGGAGATTGTCTCACGAGGCAACACCATCGGATGTAGCGGCAAACGCCGCATCCAGATCGAGGATGACCACAAAGCCACCAGGGGTCTTGCCTATTCCCTGGATGAAGCGTGAATCCATCCGGCCCCCCAGTCTCGGGGGCGCTTCGATCATGGACTGCTCAAGGTCCATCACCTCACGTACACCGTCCGCAAGCATGCCTATCGACAGGGCTTCACCGCTAAAATCAAGCTGCAACACAATGATGGCCGGATCAGCCTCCAGATCTACGGGAACTCCCTCCAGACGCAGGAGCGGATCAACGACAGGGATGACGCTGCCCCTGTGGTTGGTTACCCCACGGATAAACGGAAGGGCATTAGGTACCCTGGTAACCCTCTGCATCTCCAGAACCACCTCTACGCGGCCGACAGGAACGGCAAACAGTTCATCGGCCAGTACAAAAGTCAGATAGCGTCCGGAAATGGCTTCTGCCATCGGAATTACTCCGCGACTTTCTTGACTACTGCCAGAAGCTTGTCAGCACTGAAGGGTTTCACTATCCAGCCAGTGGCACCGGCTTCCTTGCCTTCGTTCATCTTGGTTCCCTGGGATTCGGTGGTAAGGACCAGGATAGGGACAAACTTGAATTTCGGATTCTCCCTGGCCTTGCGGATGAAGGTAATGCCATCCATGTTCGGCATGTTGACGTCGGTTATGATGCAATCGAAACGATCGGCAGAGTCCAGTTTCTGAAGGCCATCAAGTCCATCAATGGCCTCGACTGTCTCGTAGCCATCCTGCTGAAGGATATAGGTAATGCTCTGGCGTATTGCAGCTGAATCGTCAATAACAAGCAGTTTCTTGGCCATCATGTCCTCCTGGTGTAAGGCCGCCCGATAGCGGCGGCATGTTATATATAATTTATTCACTACTATTTGGCCGATCGCAGGACTTCGCCTGCAATCCGGTCCAGGGATATTACTGTATCCACTCCTCCGAGCTTGATTGCCTCGTTGGGCATACCGAAAACAATGCAGGAGGCCTCATCCTGGGCTATGGTCCTGGCTCCGGCATCATGCATTTCCTTCATGCCCCTGGCCCCGTCATCACCCATGCCCGTCATGATGACCCCGACGGTATTCTTCCCCGCATACCTGGCGGCAGAGCGGAACAGCACATCTACACTGGGTCTGTGCCTGCAGACCAGCGGCCCATCCTTGACCTCGACGTAGTACCTGGCGCCGCTCCGCTTGAGCAGGGTGTGGCGGTTGCCAGGAGCTATGAGCACCCTACCCCGTATAACCGTATCGTTGTCTTCAGCTTCCTTAACCGTTACCCTGCACAAGGTATCCAGTCTGCGTGCAAAAGCGGCCGTAAAATGCTCAGGCATGTGCTGCACGACGACGATACCCGGTGTATCCTCTGGAAGGGCCTCCAGGAACTCGCGCAGGGCCTCTGTACCACCGGTAGACGCACCCACCACGATGATTTTCTCGGTTGTCTCTATTATGTTGCTGATTCCCGGTTTGGGCAACATGGCATCAGCTGTCAGCTTGGGGGCTACATCGCGTACCGGAGGAAGAGGTACCCGATGCCTGCCTTTGGACATATAGGCTGCCTTTACAACATCACAGATTGAAACGCGTGATTCCTCGAGGAATTGCTTGGTGCCAAGCTTTGGTTTCTGTATGATCTCGACCGCACCATACTCCATGGCCTTTATTGCGTTGTCGGAACCGCTTTCGGTCTTGCTGGAACAGATGACCACCGGTATGGGCTTGGTTTCCATTATCTTGCGCAGGAAGGACAAGCCGTCCATTCTTGGCATCTCTACATCCGATACTATGACATCCGGCGTCACGGTCTCCATCTTCTTCAGTGCAAAAAGTGGGTCTGCCGCTACGGCTATCACCTCTATCTGAGGATCCGAATCCAGGAGATCTTTTAGGGTCTGTCGCACCACCGCCGAATCATCGACGATCATTACCTTGATGTTAGCCATATATATCCTAGACTATAAGCGCTCATATACGGTCGGTGCAAGGCTGCGGAGGGGCAGGGACATACCAGTAAGGGTTTCGGAATGGCCCAGGATCAGGTTGCCTCCTGGTCGTAGATACCCGCACATATGGCCCAGCAAACGTTCCTGGGTAGGACGGTCAAAATAGATGATTACATTGCGGCAGAAGATGACATCGAACTTGCCATCAAAAGGAAAGTGGTCATCCATGAAATTAAGCCGGATGAATTCCACCTTGTCACGCAACTCCTTCTTGATCCTTACATCAACCTTGGAAGGATCCTTGCTGCGCAACAGGTACTTGCGTTTGAAACCCGGAGGAACGGGTATTACTTTTTCAGCATCGTATACCGCCATAAAGGCCTTCTGCAAAGCCTGTGAAGATATATCCGAAGCCAGTATGTGATAATCGAAGCCTGGATAGGTGCTTCTGAACTCTTCCAGCACCATGGCCAGTGTATAGGGCTCCTCTCCGGTGGCACAACCGGCAGACCAGAATGAAAAGAGGCTACGCCCTGGATTACGTGTCATGGCAGCGGGCAGCAGACGGTTGGACAGTATGTCGAAATGATCGGGTTCCCTGAAGAAATCGGTCTTGTTGGTGGTCACGGCATCGATCATGTGGATCATTTCAACATCGTCACCAGAAAACACACGGTCTATGTAGGTTTCAAAATCGGGCAAGCCAAGGACACGCAAGCGCTTCTGCAGACGGCTTTCAAGCATAATACGTTTGGTATCCGGCATCCGTATGCCCAGTTCGGATTCTATGAAAGCCGAGAGGCGCCGGAATCCCCTCTCGGAGATACCGCTTCTGACCGAGCCTGTAGATTCCTGTGAGGTCATGCGGACCTCGCCTGCGCGGCCCGCGCCGAGTGGGCAAGGCGGTTGAAATCGATGATGAGGGCTACTGTACCATCTCCGAGAATGGTTGCCCCGGAAATGCCGGATACATCCTTGAACATGCGGCCCAGAGGCTTGATCACTGTCTGGTAGTCACCTATCACCGCATCTACCACAAAGCCTATCTTGTGTTCCTGGGAATTGACCACCACAACCTGCCTGAATCCAGGCACTGTGCCCTGGATGGCAAAGGCATCCCTCAGTTCTACATAGGGTAGGAGATCGCCGCGGTAACTCAGCAGTCTGGATCCATTGCTGGTTTGGCCGGCATCATCGGGTAGCTCTATGCAGGCCTCCACCGATGACAGGGGCAACACGAAATGTTCATCGGCGATGCGCACCAGAAGGCCCTCTATGATGGCCAGAGTCAACGGAATCTGCAGTGAGATGGTTGATCCCACTCCGGCGCTTGTTTCAACTGAAACAGTACCGCCCAGGGAATCAATTTCACGTTTGACCACATCCATCCCAACGCCCCTGCCCGAGACGCTGGTAACGCTGACAGCGGTGCTGAAACCGGCCCTGAATATAAGCAGACCGGCATCTGCATCGGAAAGGATTTCGCCCGGGGCAATCAGTCCACGTTCAGTGGCCTTGCGCCTGATGGCATCCATGTCCAGCCCCTTGCCGTCATCCGATACCTGTATGACCACATGGGCACCGGAATGTGATGCTTTCAGGCACACCGTACCTTTGGGAGGCTTCCCGGCAGCCCTACGGTCATCGGGAGATTCCACGCCGTGATCAAGGGAATTGCGTATGATATGCACCAGGGGATCGTTCAGACGCTCGATCACCGTCTTGTCCAGCTCGGTCTCCGCACCTTCGGTAAGCAGTTCGACATCCTTGCCGAGCTCAGATGAAAGATCACGTACCACCCTACGGAACTTGTTGAAGGTTGAACCAATAGGCAGCATCCGGACGCTCATGGCGTTGTCGCGCAGCTGGGACACCAGACGTTCCAGTTGCTCGGCTATGCCCGACAAGGTTGTATCACCCAGGGTCGAGGTGCTGCTGGTCAGGCGGGCCTGCAGGGTTACCATCTCTCCTACCAGATCAACCAGCTGATCCAGTTTTACACTCGCTACCCGCACCGACATGGCGCCGGTATCATGCTGGTGTTCCTGGGCATGCTTGATGTGGGCCTGTTCGGCCAGGACTGATTCCAGGTCGCTGGGCTTGAGGAGCTTGTTCTCCAGAAGCACCTCGCCGAGCCTCTTCTGGGATTTCAAGGCTTCACCAAGGTCTTCGGGGCGTACAAGACCACGCTCCAGAAGCATCTCACCTACCCGCTTCTGCCTGCCACCATCCTCATCCGGTATATCCAGATGCTCGATGACTACCCGGGAGGCACCTTCAACGAAGATGAACACATCGCGGATGGCATTGATACCGGAAGATGTTGTCAGGACGGCATTCCAGGAAACATAACAGCGCTCGGGATCAAGTAAGTCCATGGGAGGTATGGCTTCCACCGCCGGCACGACACTAAGGGTGCCAAGTTCTGCCAGCTCTTCGATCAGCTTGAGTACCTTGGTCCCGTTCATGAAGATTTCAGGAGCAGGTTCAAACACTATGCGGTAGGTTTCATCCGTCCCTGCTTTGAATCCTGGTTTGTCGGCCCCGGTTTGAGTTGCCTCTGGCTGCATGGTAGCAGTTCTTCCAGTATCGGCACCTGAAGAGCCATGGCCTGAACCGGCTGAAAGGCTGGTAGCTCCAACCGTACCAGAACCAGCTTTCACAGAACCAGCTTTCACAGACCCGGCTTTCCCGGACCCGGGTGGGGGGCTCAGCTGCGAGCCGTCTTCCACAGCTGCCCGGAATTCTGCCATAAGGGCCTGGGCTTCTTCATCAAAGGGAGCGGAACTGTCAGCCTCGGCCAGCATCGCGCGTATCTTGTCCCTGGCACGCAGGGAAAGGTCTATGACCCTGCTGTCCACGGCACGAAGGCCACTGCGACAGGCATCCAGGAGGTTTTCAAGGTCGTGGGTGAACCGGCCGGCCTTCTCGAAGCCGAACATCCCCGCCGAACCCTTGATGGTATGGACAGCCCTGAAAGCAGCGTTTATGAGTTCGACGTCGTCGGGGCGCGTTTCAAGCTCCAGAAGTACATCTTCAAGCTGTGAAAGGAGTTCTTCGGCCTCTTCCCTGAAGGTTTCACGGAATTTGTCTATCATGAACGACCTCCGGGAGCACCGAAGCCAGGCAGCCTGGATTGGAGTACCTGGCCGTCCCTGACAAGGCTCTTGGAAAAACCGGTTACCAGAAGGCGGGCGGCAACAGACTCCTGGACAGGACCGGCAAAGCTTGCCTCACCACCTGCAGCCACAGCTGACTGGGCAGCAGCATACAATAACTGTATAGCTGGGAGTTCCAGTTCTACAACCGCACTCAGGTCAAACTCTATCCTGTTCGAATTGGCCAAGGCATCGCGGATACGTCTGGCAAGATCCGTTACACCATCAATGCCGGAGATTTTTTCAAGTTGTATTCGCTGCACAATATTTTTAGAAGCCACCTATACCTCCGATAGACCGGGGACCGACCGCCCGGCGGGGCGGATCCAGGCGCACGTTGACAGTCTAATCCGGCGCATCGCACTTGGCAAGGCTGATTGCGACCATGAATCCATCAGAAAACCCCGGGACTGTTGTCAATATTTATATCAAACAAGCCATCTCCATCGAGATCCCAGCTCTTCCTGAATGGGGCTACCAGGGATTCCCGGTATTCGTAGATTCCGTCACCATCAAGATCGGTTTCCATGAAGGATGGATATGGCTGGCCGACCGCATCCCTAAGCCAGTGGCGCCTGGCCTCGAAAACGCCGTCACCGTTCAGATCAAGATGCTCATCCACTGGCAAACCGTCGCGGTAGAGAGCCCTGCCTTGCTGGCCGTATTGATCCTGCCACCATGATCGCTGTGGAATGCCGTCCATGGCCAGCAGGGACTCGCGGCCCGCAGGAGAGAGCCTTTCGATACGGTAGGAATTCATCACAAGTGAGTTGCGGCTTGGCAGACCAAGACCGGAAGACGTGAAGCCCCAGATTGATCCTAAACCACCCCGGACTAGATCGTGGAACCGGACAAGAGGCAGGGGCATGACAGTGGAACCAAAATGGTAACGCTCCGACGAGCTTCCATCATGCAATTCAACCGTATCGGCATACGGCCAGGCTACATAATGTACTTCCATCCAGGTAGATTCCGCTTCCAGTTTGATGATGTCGGGTACACCATCAGAGAAATCAACCAGCATTTCAGGCCTGCCATCCTGATTGTCATCCACACTCATCGAGGCCGGAAAGCCGGACTCATATCTGATCATGATTTCGTGGCTACCATCATCATTGCTATCCAGAACCATGATCCCATTGAAGCTCCTGAAGGCAGCTATAAGACTTTCCAAGGCTTCCCTTCCGGAAAACAGTCCAGCCAAGGCTACAAGGTCCGGCCATTCAAGCAAAGCGGGGCCATTGTCCAGCTTTGTGGTCAGGAGCTCATCCATGGCACGGTACTCGTCAACCAGGCCAAGGCGAAGCGCCTGGATGGCACTGTAACCAGGACTACCGCCCATGGCCCGGTATTCACGTACCAGGAACCGGGCATCTTCAAGACTAGGGGCATAGGGAGCAAGCAGGATATCAAGCCGATGGTCACGTTCAGCAAGGGTCGGACGCAGTTCGAACAGGCGCGCCAGAAGCCCGGTGTTCCCAGGGCTGCGCTCAAGTGGCTCGCGGCGGCTCAGCCACCGGACAACCGGGCGCGGATCATCAGGAAAACG
>Ga0156623_1418_pt3 | contig 10678 bp, 8 predicted proteins | sample RifOxyC1_FD_110697 | JGI IMG/M metagenome (GOLD analysis project Ga0156623, IMG submission 110697) | Spirochaetes bacterium RIFOXYC1_FULL_54_7
TCTGGCTATAGTCAAGTTGCTTTATCATGGACTGCAGGGAATGAATCTCCCGCTTCATCTGCAACTGGTAAATATTGACCGTTCTGGAATCTGCTTCCTGTTCTGGAGTAGCATTTGTATCCAGAGAGGACAGGACCTCGTCCCGTATCATCTTCTGCATGTCCGAGAATCCGCTGAAGCCTAATGCGTAGGCAAGACGCACAACTGTTGTCTCGCTGACTGCGTTGGCCTGACCGATCTGGGCAATAGTCTGGTAGCTGATCTTGTCCAGTGAGTTCAAGGCGTATCTGGCTACTTTTTTTTGTCCCGCAGACAGGGCTTCAAAACGTTCCTTTACAAGCTTGGTAAACACAACAGTCCCTCTTTCACGCTAAAATAATTATAACGAAAGTGAGTTAGGGAGAAATTTATTCACTTCAGTATAGCATGGAATTCCAGAACCAGTGAAGCACTTAAAAAGACTTACTGGAATTCTGGTTAACCGTGATATGGATAGATCAAGATGCCTTTTCCATGATGGTACTTATACTTTGCGGTGATTGTGCTTCATCCCAGGACGAGACCATAGATATTTAAAAGTTATGAGCAGGCCAACCTGGTCTCCCGGACTGTCAAGCCTGGCTTTGTGACCTTCTGGAGAACAAGACCGCCCCCCTGTCCCTGTAGGAAGGCGGTCTTGTACTGGACCTTGGTCCTTTTGAGATCAAGACAATTCGGCTCAGTCTCTATCCCCTCCCGCCCCAGTACGCCTCCCCCCAGCCCAGTTCGTCACGCAGCCTGTTCGGGTCGGTACCTTCCTTTATGTGGACAAACTCGACGCCGGCCATCTCGGCCCAGTCACGCAGGCATTCCGCTCCTACTGCACTGCTGTAGGCCGAATGATGGGCCCCGCCGGCCAGTATCCAGGACTCCGCGGCATCCCGCAGGTTGGGCAGGGGCCTCCACAGCACCCGCGCCACCGGCAGCTTTGGCATGGGCTGCGGGATGGGGATGGACTCCACTTCGTTGAGTATCATCCTGAAGCGGTCACCGAGGTCCACCAGGGTTGCACAAATGGCTTTGCCTGGCGCTGCATCGAAGACCATGCGGGCCGGGTCGGCCTTGCCGCCTATGCCCAGTGGATGCACCTCGATCCGGGGTTTCCCCTTGGCTATGGACGGGCACAGCTCAAGCATATGGGCACCAAGGATGGCCTCCTTGCCCGATTCAAAGTGGTAGGTGTAGTCCTCCATGAAGGAGGTACCGCCGGGTAGTCCGGTAGCCATGACCTTTACCGCCCGTACCAGCATGGCGGTCTTCCAGTCCCCTTCGGCACCAAAACCATAACCCTGTTCCATCAGGCGCTGCACTGCCAGGCCGGGCAACTGGGGCAGGCCGTGCAGATCCTGGAAGGTGGTGGTGAAGGCTCCTGCCTGCCGCTCCTCAAGGAAAGCTTTCATGCCAAGCTCGAAGCAGGCCTGCTCGCGTATGGCCCTGCTTGCTGTTTCGATGGAGGCAGCATCGCCCGAGGCTGTATTGGCGGCCAGTTCGTAGCGGTTGGTATATTCGTCAACCAAGGTATCCGCGGCCCGGGGGTCCACCGCATCGATCTTGGCCGCAAGATCTCCCAGGCCCCAGCCGTTCACCTGCCAACCAAAGCGGATCTGGGCAGAGACCTTGTCCCCTTCGGTGACCGCCACCTCCCTCATATTGTCGCCCCAGCGCACCACCGTGGAGTTCCGGCCGTCCGCAAAGGCGCAAGCGGCGCGCATCCATAGACCCATGCGCTGCCGTAGGACAGTCTCTTCCCAGTGCCCTACCACCACCTTGCGGGGCAGACGCATCCGTGCATGGATGTAGCCGTGTTCGCGGTCGCCATGGGCAGACTGGTTCAGGTTCATGAAGTCCATGTCTATGCTGGCCCAGGGTATGTCGCGGTTGAACTGGGTGTGCAGGTGCAGCAGGGGCTTGCGGTTGGCCGCCAGCCCGGCTATCCACATCTTGGAGGGCGAGAAGGTATGCATCCAGGTGATGATGCCCGCACAGCTCGGGTCGGCGTTGGCCTCCTCGAAAATCCTCCGGATACCGACCGGATCCAGCACTGTTGGTTTCAGGATCAGAGTTCCCGGCAGAGCGGTATCCTTGGAGAAACCGTCAGCCATTATGCGGGCATGCTCGGACACCTGCCTGAGTGTCTCATCGCCATACAGGTCCTGGCTACCCACCACGAACCAGAAGTTGAACTGTTTCAGATCTGTCATTCTTGTACTCCTTGCACGGGATCCTACTGGGTTCCCTTGCGCGATCCTTTATTTTGTGCGGCTTTCCACGAAGGAACCAAGGACCAGGTATTCCTTGTACAGGCGGTCATAGACTTTCGAGCGTCCGGGCTCCGGCTTGTACTCGGTTTCAAGGGGCGCGGACATGGAGGCCTGGGCAGCCGGAATGTCGGGGTACAGCCCTGCCACCACGGCGGCGAACATGGCAGCCCCCATGGCCACCGCCTGGTCGCTGGCGGGAACGGCTATGGGCATGCCCAGCACATCGGCGACTATCTGCATGACCATAGGCGACTTCCTGGCCACTCCGCCTATCGCTATGATGCCCTTCACCGGTACGCCTTCTTCCCTGAAGCGCTCGATGATGGCCCGGGAGCCGTAGGCGGTGGCCTCCACCAGGGCGCGGTAGATCCTTGGGGCGTCACTGCCCAGGGACAGACCCATGATGGCGCCTTTGAGCCGCTGGTCCGCATCGGGGGTCCGCCTGCCGTTCAGCCAGTCCAGGGCCAGGATGCCTGTCTGTCCGGGCACAAGGTCCTTGGCCGCTGCTTCAAGGGCAGGGATGAGCCTGTCCGACAGTGTCTCGAAGATTAGGGATCGCGTTTCAGGGCTTAGACCTTCGATGCCAGGCAGGAGGGCTTCCAGAGGCCAGGAAAGGAGTTGCTTGAACCAGGCATACACGTCACCGAAGGCGCTCTGGCCGGCCTCGTAGCCCAGCATGTCCGGGACTATGGATCCGTTGACCTGGCCGCAGATGCCTTTTACCGCTGTCTCGGTGGCCGGCCGGGGGCCTACTATCATGTCGCAGGTGCTGGTGCCCATCACCTTGACCATCCAGCCCGGCCTGGCCCCGCCGCCAACAGCACCCATGTGGGCGTCGTAGGCACCTACTGCCACAGGTATGCCCGCAGGCAGACCCAGCCTGGCGGCCCATTCGGCCGACAGGAGTCCTGCGGCCTGGTCGCTGGTCCAGGTCTGGGTTCCCAGGCTGGCCTTGATGGCCGGCAGGCCAGGATGCAGGCCTGCCAGGAACCCGTCCGCCGGGTAGCCTCCGAAGCCGGCATGCCACATGGCCTTGTGACCCATGGCGCAGCGGCTGCGCCTGACCGCCGCCAGACCCGGCTTGCCTGGTCCGATGAGTCCGGTAAGCAGGGCCGGCATCCAGTCGCAGTGCTCAAGGAAGGAATGGGCCACCGCCGCCACTGTGGCGTCCTCGGAGAGGGCGCGCATCACCTTGGCCCAGAACCATTCGGAAGAGTAGATCCCGCCCTCGTAAACGGTGAAATCAATCCCGCCCCAGGAGCGGGCATGTTCGTTGATGTGCTGGGCCTCGGCCAGGGCGGTGTGGTCCTTCCAGAGGAAGAACATGGCCGCCGGCTTTTCGGTAAATTCAGGCTTCAGGGCCAGAGGTACTCCGTCCCTGTCCACCGCGCAGGGGGTTGAGCCCGTGGTGTCCATGGCTATGCCCTTTATCCGTGCCGCCGCCTCGGGGCCGGCCTGCTTAAGGGCACCACGCACGCAGCCTTCAAGGGTATCCAGGTAATCCTGGGGATGCTGGCGGAAGCGGTTGGCGGCGCTGTCGCAGTACAGACCCTTGGCCCAGCGGGGGTAGGCCATGACGGCGCTGCCTGCCTCGCTGCCATCAGCAGCATCCATTATCACCGCCCGGCATGAATCGGTGCCGTAATCCAGCCCCAGTACCCATGCCTGGCCTTTTTCCGGTTTCATTTTTGAACCTCCTGTGTGGTTTTTGTCGGTATTTCTTTGATGACGTATGCGCCGCGGGGGTCTCCGAGGCGTTCTCCAAGGGGTGCCCCGAAAGGTTCCCTGCCGGGTTCCTCCAGCGGGGGCACATTTTCCTTAAGGTAGATATCCAGAGGCATTTCAATCCGGGGCGCTACTGGCCTGCCAAGCACTATGGCGCGGTACAGGTTCAAAAGGCCCTGCCGACCTTGTTCCTGGGGTCTTTGCGAAATGATGGCATCGATGCCGCCGTCACTGAGCATCCGCTGGTTGGCCGGTACCAGATCAAAGCCGACAACCACAAAAGGTCTGCCCGATCGCAGTTGCCCTCTGGCCTTGGCCAGGCGGTGGGCTGAGGCACTGGTCACAAACACACCCCGCAGTTCCGCATGGTCGCCAAGAAGGGTTGACAAACTAGTGGCCGCGGTCTCGTCCTGCTCCAGATCCACACCATCCCGGAGCACTCCCCGGGCATGCACTCCTGCCAGGTAAGCCAGGAAACCGTCCTGCCTTCGGCGTATGTGGTAGTCCTCGCTGTGGGCACTCAGGACTGCGAAGCTGGCCGGTCCACCGCTGGTTTCAGCTGTTTTGACGCTATTGCCCGCTGCAGGCAGGCAGCCTCCGGCCAGGAGATACGCCAGCCTGCCAGCCAGAAAGCCTGCCCTGTACGGATCCTGCCCTATGGTGCAGATTGGCTGGCAGCCGGGAAGGTCGGCATCGAAGAAGACATAGGGGATTTCTCCTTCTATCGATGCTATGAAAACCCGGGATTCAGAAGGCAGAACCGGGGGGAGCAGAAGGCCGTCGGGGTTTTCCTTACGCGCCTTGGCCAGGGTGTTGCGGAAGGAAAGCGGGTCATAGCGGTCGAACTCCAGGATGCTGGTCTGCACCCCGAAGTGTACCAGCTCATCCGATGCCTCGCGGATGCCCTGACTGGCCAGGTTCCAGTAGCCTGAGTCTTCGTCCTTCCGGGGCAGTATGGCGCAGAAGCTGTAGGGCTTGTTGCGTCTGAGACTTCTGGCTATGGGATTTGGTGTGAAGCCCGAACTTTCAATGATGGCTTGAATTCTTGTTCTGGTCTCGGTCGATACCCGACCCCGGCTGTGCAGGACCCTGTCCACGGTGCCTATGGATACCCCGGCGAGTTCTGCTATTTCCTTGACCGTCATGAGCGCATCCTTGGGATACCGGGTTGCGTTATCGTACACGCAGAATAGCATCCAAATGCGGAGCTGTCAAAACAAAATTTCAGCCAGGGGTGGGGGTGACGGGAACATACGGGTGCTGTGCACGCCAGGAAAAGAAGGGTTGAAATGCATCCATTATTAACCCCTTATATTTTAACCATGGTATGTTTGACAAATAGATATACATTGAATATACTTATGACAAGAGGGTCACTATGCAAACAGTGGTGCAAAAATGGGGGAATAGCCTGGGCATCAGGATTCCATCGGTATATGCAAAAGAATTTGAACTTAAAAACGGGAGTTTTGTTGACATCAGTGTAGAAGAAGGGAAACAGATCATTGTACCCAAAAGAAACAGCCTGGAGGATCTAATGGCAAAAGTTTCCATGGAAAACATCCATGAACCAGTGGAAACAGGAAGTTCTGTAGGGAAGGAAGAATGGTAGAATCACGCTACGTTCCCGATAGAGGTGACATAGTCTGGCTTGATTTCAATCCACAAGCGGGGCATGAACAAAGAGGACGAAGACCGGCACTGGTACTGTCTTATAAATCTTATAACCAGAAAATTGGTTTAGGTATTTTTTGTCCAATAACGAGTAAAGAAAAGGGCTATCCTTTTGAAGTAAGAGTTGTTGGAAAGAAGATTCATGGATGCATTTTGAGTGATCAGATCAAGAGCCTGGATTGGGAAAAAAGAAACACGGAATATATTGAAAGAGTGAATGAAGACTTGTTGAAAGATGTTCTTGATAAGATCAAAGTAATAATTGACTAAACGAAGCCTGCGAGCATCCGCAGTGGCTGTGTCAAAACGTTACCTCCTATTCCGAGTAAAAGGAAAGCCGAAGCTTGCGAAGATGTTATCCCTATCGACGGTCGGGTGCTGCTGGGCTGAAGGATCGATGGAGCTGACAAGCCTTGGGACCAGATCTTCGACGTAAGTACGTAATTCGTTTGTCGATATTCGACCATCCTTATCTTGGTCGGTACTCCGATCCCCGAAAGCCGTGATAATAGCATAGGTGAATGCTCCTTGTTTCCAGGCATCAGCTTCTAGTGAAGCTTCGTTTCCGCGGCTTGAGGAAAAAACAATGGCTCCGCTCCTTCGCAAGAGATCATTGGAGATCCAACGATCCTTCATTATCGCGTAGTTGGTTCCCAGCGAAGCCTGTAATTTTAGGCCTTTCATGCTGTCCTTGCTGATGGTTCTAGCATAGATGCCCTTGGCTCCAGTGCTGCTGATATCGAGGCCGCTACCATCTGATTCCCCCGACTCGCATGTGTCCATTAAAAAAAGTTTCTGTCTTGGCTGGATACCCTGCAACAAGTTATCGACTTCATCAAAGGACAAAGCGGTATCGGCAATGTTATCGAGTTGAGCATCGGCGGTTAGATAGAAGTAAACGAGTTCAGTTTTAAACACATCCGAGACTGTGGTTAACGGGAGCACAATCTCTCCGGGGATGATAGCTTCGGATTGCGTCAAATCACCGCCACTATTGTTCATAATAGAACTGACTCCACTTTCGACCTTTTTGCGCGACGTGTCGATATAGACACCATGGCCGGAAATAAAGAGGACGAAGATATCGCAAGGTCTTGCCTCCGCGAGAAAGGATTTGGCCGTGGTTACGGATTCCTTGGTGACCATTCCGTCCTCATATGTTTTCGTGTAGACTTTTCCGAACCCCTGGCCCTCCATGCCCTTAAAGAGTGCTGAGAGGTCGCGAGCATCCTTTGCCGCGTATTTAAGATCACGGATGGTTGGATCGATGTAATCAGAGACTCCGAATCCTATGTAGTATAAATTTGGAATAGTATCGTCTTTCCAATTTACTACGAGGTTGGCACGGTAGCTCTCTACACCAGCTAAATCGCGGCATGAAATCTCGATTTTATTGGCTCCATTCACGAGTTCGATGCGTTCGGTCGCGGTGGCGAACATTCCCGCAAGTGGTTTTCCAGCTACTCCAAAAAGCGGCACATCATTTGAATAGATCTGATAGGCACTCAGCGGTTTGCCATTCGCTACAAACCTAAGATCCAGGCTCAGCCACTGCTGAGCGGTAATGACCCGGGTGGCGGAAACTATTGTCGTTGTCGGCGCTCGATATTCACTTTTGATATCTGTTTCTCTGAGACCCATGCGATGGAGACGCTTCTCGAAAGCTCTCTTTAGGTCAGCGATAAGTTCCGGTGTAGCGTCCAGGCGTGAGGCAATGATATCGGGTCGGTTGTTCCATGTTGCGAACTGATCGATGCTCCAACTGTTCAAACCGATGACCATGGCAACAAGCGAGCTGCAATCTGCACTCCCGTCCCAGTACCCATCCGAAGTGAAAATTATCCATTTGTTACCGACTGCCGAGAGGGCTAACCAGCTTGATGTAGCGAGATCCCAGATTCGTACGGTGCCGTCTCTAGATGCGGACATGATTGATTTGCCTTCGGGAGAAAAGGCAATGGAAATGATTCGATCACTGTGTCCCGTAAAAATTTTTACACGGTCCTTTGTCGCAATATCCCAAAGCCATATGCTCTTGTCGGAATAACTAGCGGCGAAGGATTTGCCATCAGGGGAGAAAACGGCTCGAGTTTCATCGAAAACTCCACCCTCATTGTCATAGCCGCCGAAAACGCCTAGACATCTACCGGTGGCAAGATCCCATAGCCGAACATTCATATCTTCCGATCCAGTGAGTGCGTATTTCCCATCCACTGATGTGTCAATCGAGAGAATGTTCCTGGTATGGCCGACGCAACTTCTGAGAACCTTGCCACTCTGTATATTCCAGATGTTCATGCGATCTTCGACCCCGACTAGAATATTCGTGCTATCACGTGTAAATGCCAGGGAGTGGACATGAGAAAAGTTTACCTGTAATCCATCCCTTGGACCCTTGTGAAAGTCATAGCTTGCAAGACAGGAGCCGCTAGACAGATCCCAGAGTTTGATTGTTTCGTCAGTCGATCCGGATGCCGCGTAGCGACCATCGGGAGAAATGGCGACGGCGTCGACACTGAGTCTATGACTGCCGAGAGTCCTAATGAGGTTCCCATGCTCCAGTCCCCAGAGTTTGACCTCATTGTCTGTGGAACCGGTTACAGAAAAAAGGCCGTTCGGAGCGATGGCTACTGAGTTGATTAATCCGGCAGGATTTGGGTAACGAAATGCGAGCTTGGCATTATCTAATCGCCAATACCTGAGGCTTCCATCGCCTGAACCGGCGACAAGCCCTTTCCAGTCGGGCGTCATGGCGACTGAGAATACCCCGGCTGAACCAGTCGTCTCCCCTACGAAGCGTCGTAACTCAGTGCCTGTTGCCATGTCCCATTGTGAGATTGACTTGCCATCGGAGATGAGGGAAAAGTGTAGGTCAGGGCATAGGGCTATTCGGTTGATTTTTGGCAGGCTCTCGAATGTCGATCGTTGGATCTCCTTGCCACTCTCCACATCCCAACTGATGGTTGTGCCTGTTTCGAAGATGGTCATGACTTGACTTCCATCTTCTGAAAAACGCATTGCCACGATTCGCTTGTAGCGGTTGGCTTCATCAGGCTCTAGTTTTTTCGACATCTTTCCTGTCGCAAGATCCCAGAGTGCAATAGGGTAGCTAGGAAGAACGTAACGGCCGTCCGGCGAGAAGGCGAGGTACTTGGGTTCAGGCGGTTTGTCGCCGAAAGTCTTGATCGGGATTAGCGTTGAAGAGTCCCATGTTTTGACCCGATTATCTGTACACGAGAAGACCTTTTTATTATCCGGTGAAAAACTCACCCAGGATATACCACTCTGGCAATCCTCCCCCGCCCAGGCTTTTACGGACAATTGCACTGCAGGATTGTCGCGATCATATATTTTAATACTACCTTCACCGGTCAAGGCAAGGATGCGTCTACCATCGGAGGAGAAGTTGGATGACACTACCAAGCCAACCTTATAATGAATTATTTGCTTTCCAGTAGCAAGGTCCCAGAGACGAAGCCCATCATAGCTCCCGGAAAGCGCATATTTGTCATCGGGGGAGAATTCCACGCAATAGACAAAGCTTAAAAGGGGCTCGGTTAGACGTCTCATTTCTCTGCCTGTGGCAATGTCCCAAAGTATGATTGCCTTGTCGTTTGAGCCGGAAAGAGCATGTAAGCCATCGTGGGACACGGTTAGGGTATTGATGTAGTTGGTATGGCCAAGTTGAGTGCGTATTTCGAGTGGGAATGGTGTAAACGGGGTTGCGAGTGCTGTGATCTCTGGTTGGATCGTTGGTGGCGAATTTACGCAGGAGAGTCCGGAAATTAGAATGATGGCTGCGGCTGCTAATAGGCGGATCGTCGGACAACCTAGCAACATACTGACCTCCACAAATGTACTACTTGCTATACAAATTGAATTTTGGATCGGGTTTTCTGGATAAGGAACGACTTGCACCGATTGTGTTATTTTCCGATCATTGACCTATATAGTCAATAGTGGACACGATAATTCAGGACACCTCTTAAGGTTTGACAAATATGCTTCTGCAGATCGTGCTGGAACAATATTCCCGAGTACTGAATGCCGATGGATCCGGATGTAAAAATTTCGATACATTCCTGAATTGAAGCCATCGCTTCCACCCGAGTGGCAAATCTGCAATATAAACTGTTGGAATCGGTTTTGGTATATTCAGTACCGGTGGTTTCGCTGGTGGCGTAGGATAGTTCATTTCCAGCGCTGGTTGTATATGCAAGCTCTATGATTGGATCACTGGCCAGGCGAACCTTGAGCCGGGGCAGGTCGGCAAGCAGCGGATTGAATCTATTTGTGGATTCCACGAAATTCGTCACTTCATCGTAATCTGAAAAGCCATCACCATGGTATCGGCAATGTATGGCGAAGTTCCAAAGGATTCCTCGGAAGTATTATCAAGCCCATCACCGTCGATATCCGTGTCATCCTGATTTATTATTCCATCGTCGTCCAGGTCGGAATCGGGCATGAAGATGGTGATTCCATCATTGAAGTCAGGTGGTGGATTGTTCGAGATGCCCGGACAGGAAGAAAGCAGGATTGCGAATAGAATGATGCCCACTGTGGTTGCTTCTTTGTGTTTCATGGATACTCCTCTGGAATCAGATACAATGGGTCAGGAATCAGCTGTCAGGACAGAGTTGAAAAAAGAAAGGTACACAGGTAGGAGCAGAACGCTTTGGTGGAGCAAATGCTTCATTCGGCATCAGTATGGCATTGATTCGGGGGTCTGAGTTATTTTTTATATAAATCATTGATGCGCCAACCTGGACTTGAGACTGTGACCAACCATCATCATGTTATTACGTTTTAATCCGCACTTGCCCATCTCATCAGCCTGCCCACATTCTTGTGGGAGAACACCTCATCCAGCACCAGTATGGCCGCTCCCAAGGTGGCTCCCTGCTCGAGCAACGCCGATTTCTTGATGACCAGGTCAGCGGTGGCCAGGGGAGTGGACCGGCGGCAGAAGCAGGCCG